>OFHK01000004.1_pt1 | contig 92068 bp, 89 predicted proteins | sample 1521951 | NCBI WGS metagenome assembly OFHK01 (sample SAMEA2468436, study PRJEB22500) | soil metagenome | biome: Glassland; feature: Farmland; material: Clay | place: Australia | collected 2013-01-31 | depth 0.55 m
CGGCAGTCCGCGGGCCGTGTGAGGTCGGCCCGGATCGCGAAGGACCGCCGGCCGAGCTTGCGGATCGACCGGACGACGGCGTCCGCCTCCCGGACCTGCCGCCGGTACGTGATGGCGACGTCCGCGCCGTCGCGAGCCAGTGCGAGGGCGAGGACCCGGCCGATCCGCCGGGATCCGCCGGTGACGAGTGCCGCCCGACCCTCGAGAGACATGCTCGGACCTCCCACGGGCCCACCGGCCACACGGGATTCGGAGGCCGCCAAGGGCGGGGCAGGGTAAAACGTTTCCCGGAGTGGTTCTCCCGAAGCAGGGCTCGCGCTCGAGGGGGTAACGCACGAAAAATATGGGGTCCGCCCGCGGGTGCGGGCGGATTGGAGGAGGGTTGAGTCGTACTCAGGACGGGGGAACCGGGCGATTCACCGTCTGCGCCGGCTTGGGCCGCAGCAAGCGGACCGCCGAGGGGAGGATCAGTTGGACCATTCGTTTCACCTCCAGGACTAGGTTTGGACCTGGCGCCTACCGCTTCAGGGTCACGTAGATCATCGCGTGGCTGACCGAGACGGGGGATTCGGGCACGAGGACGAGTTCCTTCGTGTTCAGGGTCTTGAAGAGCTTCATGTTATCACCTTGTAACATCGTTTCGGTGTTATCGAATCGTACTAACAGCACCCTTCTATTTAAATATGTCGAGCTCGTTTACACGCTTTGATAGCATCGAATAGGGTGTGGCGATGCCCGAGGACGAGACGCAGCCCGTGGATTCGCGCCCCGTGACCGTCACCGTGGACCAGCTCAAGGTCCTGAGCGAACCCTCCCGCCTCCGGATGCTCACCCTCCTCATGGAGCGGGACATGAGCATCAGCGGGATCGCCAAGGCCCTGGAGCTCTCGCCCGCCACGGTCCACCATCACATCAACCAGCTGCTCGCGGCCCGGCTCATCGAGCCGACGAAGACCGAGGTCCGCGGGAACCTCGTCGAGAAGTACTATCGGATCCCGGGGACGACCCTCGACTCGAGCGCGATCTGGGACCAGCTGAGCCCCGAGGACAAGGTGAACTACCGCCTCGCCGTGCTCGGGATGCTCAAGGGCCTCGTGAACGAGTCCATCAAGCGCATCCAGGCCAAGGGCACCGTGGACTTCGACGTGGGCCGCCTGTACTTCTACCACCTCCCCTGGCGCCGGGACACGGTCCAGCAGGTCATGGAGATCTTTGACGAGGCCAAGCGCAAGCTGGAGCGCCTCGAGGCGAAGGCCCGCGCCCAGGGCGAGCCGGGCGACGAGGTCATGGCCCTGCTGACGACCCTGCCCGTGTAACGTCCGGTGGGGAATCAGGCCGCGTACTCGCTGCGGATGAGCTTCTTCAGGTACGGCCCGAGAGCCTTCGCGATGTCCAGGTCCCCGTCCCAGTCCTCCAGGCGGTCCCAGTTGTGGTCCTCCATGTCCTGGATGCACTTCTCGATCTGGGCCGTCATGGACGCTACGTCGCCGCCCGTGATCGTGGCGGCCAGGATGAGCCACTTCCCGCGGCCGATCAGGATGTGCATCTGGCCCACGGTCATCTCGTTGAGCTCCTCCTCTTCGTCGCCGCGGAAGGAGTCCTTCACGAATTGCTGGACCGCGGTCAGCATGCCGCTGAGGATGTCCGTGTCGATGTCCGGGCGCAGGCGCCGCGTTTCGTGCTTGATCAGGACGCCGTCCCGCCGATAGAGCAGGAACACGTCGTCGATAGCCGCCTCCTGCTTCGGCGGAGCCGCGGCCGGGGCCGGCTTCGGAGCCTCGGCGATGGTCTCGGGGGCCGAGGCGCCGCGGCGTCGGACCAGGAAGAACCCAAGGGCCGCCAACCCGGCGGCGAGGATGACGAGCACGGGCCACAGGTCCCCGAGGGAGAGACCCGGGGGAGCCGGCGGGGCCGGGGTCGCGAAGGTGAAGAGGTCCGCCTGGGACAGCCCGTTGCCCGCGACGTCCGTCGCGCCCGTGCCCACGGACACCGTGTACGAGGTCCCGGGGGCCAAGGACGTGGAGGGCTGGAACCGCAAGGTCCTGGACCCGTTGCTCCACGTGAACGTGCCGGTCACGGACGGCGCGACGGAGAACGCGGCCTCCACGGCGGTCTCGTTCATGGGCTCGCTGAACGTAATCTGGATGGCGGCCGGGGTCGCCGTGAGGTTCCCCGACGGCGTCCACGAGACGGCCTGGGGAGCGATGGAGTCGACGAGGGTCCACGTGTCGTTCCCCGTCTTGCCTTCGAGATTGCCCGCGAAGTCCCGAGCGAGGACGCGGAACGCGACGGGGCTCTGCCCGCTCGCGGTGTACGTCCCGGACGTCAGGGTTGTGTTGGTCAGCCAGTCGGCCCATCCGGATCCCGCATTGACCTGGATCGTGTAGTTCGCGATGTCCGTGACCCCGACGTCCGGCGCCCAGCGGACGGAGAAGGAAAGGGAGGTCTCATACGGCGGGAGGGAGGCCACATGGGACGCGGGTGCGACCGTGTCCACGATGGTCCACGTGTTGTTCGCGGTCGGAGGCGTCGGTTGCTGCGGGTTGCCCGCGTTGTCGATCGCGGTCGTGGCGAACTCGTACATCCCGTCGGCGGGTGCGGTGAAGGTGAACTGCCCCAGCCCGAAGATCCCCGGGTTCTGGGTTCCGAACGCGACCCATGCGGTCCCGTTCAGCCGGTACCAGAGCGTGACGTTGGCCACCCCCACTCCGAGTCCGTCGGAGGACGTGTAGGAGACCGGAACGCTCCTCGTGGCGGTCCATGGGGGAAGGGCCAAAGCGGACGACGTGGGGGTGGTCGAGTCGATCATGGTGAAGGCCTGCGTCTGGCTCGCGGTGAGGTTCACGATCCGCGGGTCGTTCGCGAAGGCGTACGCCTGATAGCTGACGGCGACCTGGGTCGTGTTCCATTGGGGGACCGGACTGTCGACGTACCGTCGGTTCGTGACCACGATCCAGCTGGTGGAGCCCAGCGGGCTCGTCCGATTGTAGGACTCGACCCCGTTGTCCCTGACCACGATCCGGGCGCCCCAGATCGTGGAGACGTTGTTGGGCCAGAGGGCCCGGACGGTCAGGTAATTCTGAACGGTCAGGTTCCCTGCAGCCATGACGACGATCTTGGAACTGGAAAACGGCGTGTTGAGCGTCGTCACCTCCGTGTAGTTGTCGACCCACAGATCGAAATCGTTCGCACCGGAGATGGTCCCGTTGGTCACGGCGACGCGGGTGTGGACCGTGCCGTTGCCCACCAGGAAGAACCCGACGCCGTAGCTCGCGGGAGGCAGAGCCCCGCCGCCGCTGGCACCCGGGGAGACGTTCTGCACGGTGTCAAGGCTGGAAGCCCCATCGGGGATCTCCAGCAGGACGAAGCCGCCTGCATAGCCACCGCCGCTCCCCTGGTTCGAGATGACCGCGTAGGGACCGCCGTCGCCCCCTTGGATGAGCGACACGGCATTGGATGCGAGAGACATGTTGACGTGCAGGCCTGCGATTCCGGAGGCGTTCCCGCCCGCGCCGCTGAGCTTGCCTCCGATCCCGCCCGCGCCGCCGGTGATGTTGGACACCTGGTTGTAGCTCGCGACGGTCCGGTTGAATGAGGAGGAGGCTCCGATGCCGAGGACGCCGGTGGCGTTTCCGCCGGAGCCGCCGAGGCCGCGGCCGTCGCCGCCCAGACCGCCCGAGACGTTGGCGATCACGTTCGCGTGGACGGTGCCCATCCCGTTGACCACGAGGATGGCCGCGGTGACATTGCCTCCGGAACCGCCCGTGCCGGGCAGCGTGCCGCCCGTGGGGCTGTTACCGCCCGCTCCGCCGGCCAGGTCGGTGATCGTGTTGCCACTGATGCTCGCATTCATGCCGCCGGGTGAGAAGACGCCGTAGGCATCGGCACCCACGCCACCCGCTCCGTTGCTCGTCAGCGTCCCCGCGCCTCCGCCACCCCCGGCCCCGCCGGTCACGTTGCGGACCGTGTTGCTGAGGTAGGAGACGTTCCCGGTCGCCGAGAAGAGCTCGAGCGCAAACGCGATTCCGCCGGCCCCGCCTGGGCCGCCCCTCCCGGCGGAGGAGCCCCCTCCGTTCCCGCCGCGGTTGCCTGCGAGATCGCGCACCGTGTTGCCCTGCAGGAGGGCGGAGTCCACGGACCCGATGGCGATGCCTGCGGCCGCACCGCCCGACCCACCCGGGTTGCCGGGGCCGAGGGTGCTGTCCGCTCCGTCGCCGCCGCGACCGCCGCGGACCTCCCGGATCGTGGTGCCGGTCAGGACCACGCGGGCCGCGTCATTGATCAGGATCCCCACGGCGGTGCTCCCGATCCCTCCAGGTCCCGCGTCCCGGCCGAGCACCGTCTGGATCGTGTTGCCTACGAGGGTCGCGGAGGTCAGGTTGTCGAGGTAGATGGCGATGGTCGCCACGCTTCCGCTCGTGTTGGTGATCGAGTTCTCCGTGAGGGTCAGATTCCCGCCCGCGAACGAGCGGATCCCGAAGCTGGTCCCGTTGACCCGGTTCCGCTCCAGGGTGGCGTTCGAGGACGTGGCGATGATGCCGAAGGAGCCGAGCTTCCGCCCGTCGATCGCGTTGTCCGCGACGACGGAAGCGGAGTCGTTCAGGTAGACCCCCGCCGAGGCCTGGACGATCGTGTTGTTGTGGATCGCCGGCGAACTGCCGGTCACGTTGATGGCGATGAGCACGCGCAGGAAGTCGGACCACGCGACAGAACCCTGGGACGACGCGTTGAACTGGATCCCCGCCCACGGGGTGACGGCGGTCACGTTGTTCTCGAAGTGGATGGGCGCTCCCTGGGTCCCGTTGGACCAGAGCCGGCCGTCGACGTAGAGGTGGACGTTCGGGTCCGCCCGGACGGTGGCCCCCGATTCGATGGTCAGAGAGCAGCCCGGCCCCACGACCGCGGTACCGTTCAGGATCCAGACGTCCCCCGCGGTCCACGTGGCCGTCGAGCCGCCTCCGCAGGCGTCGCCGGACACGTAGTACGTGGTGCCGGCCGCGGAGACCCTGGGCAACGGGAGGGATGGGACGAGGACGAGGGAGGCCAGAACGAGGGTCGCGATCAGGAGGCGGGGTCCACGGCGGACGAGGACGGAGGTCATGGGGACGACTCCTGGGAAGGAGGGACGGATGGGGGAGCCTGGTTGCTTCCACGATATTTGAGAAGGGGGCCGCGGTTACCATGCATGATAACACCGCGGGGACCGGGGGCCGGAATAGGTTCATTACGGTCGTGCCGGTTGGGCCCTCCATGGCCGAAGCCGGGCTGGACGCCATCTTCTCGCCCAAGTCCATCGCGGTCATCGGCGCGTCCCGACATCCGGGCAAGATCGGGTATGAGCTGATCCATAACCTCGTGATCAACGAGTTCAAGGGGCGCATCTATCCGGTCAACCCGAAGGCGGACGCCATCCACGGGCTCCCCTGCTATCCCAGCGTCACCGCGCTGCCCGAGCCCGTGGACCTGGCCATCATCACGGTCCCCGCGGCGTTCGCCCTGCCTGCGGTCGAGGAGTGCGGGAAGAAAGGAATCCGGGGCCTCATCGTGATTACCGCGGGCTTCCGGGAGATCGGCGGCGTGGGCCTGGATCGGGAGCGGGAACTCGTCGCCCTCGTCCAGAAGTACGGCATGACCATGATTGGCCCCAACTGCATGGGGGTGATCAACTCCCATCCCGACGTGCAGCTGGACGCCACCTTCGCCCCCACGCCGCCGCTGCGGGGCCACGTCTCGTTGATCACCCAGAGCGGCGCCCTCGGCGTCGCCATCCTGGAGCACGCGAAGTCCCTGGGCCTGGGCTTCGCCAAGTTCTGCTCCCTCGGCAACAAGGCCCAGGTCAGCCTGAACGACCTCCTCAGCGCGTGGAAGGACGACCCGGAGACCAAGCTCGTCGCCGCGTACATCGAGAACTTCGGCAACCCGAAGAACTTCGTCCGGATCGCCCGGGAGGTCACGAAGAAGAAGCCCGTGATCGCGGTGAAGGCGGGGCGATCCGAGGCGGGCGGGCGGGCCACGGCGTCCCACACGGGCAGCCTGGGCGGCTCCGACCTCGCCGCGGAGGCCGTGTTCAGCCAGACCGGCGTGCTGCGGGCCAACTCCATCGAGGAGCTCTTCGACTACACCATGGCGTTCTCCCTTCAGCCGCTCCCCGAGGGCAACCGGGTCGCGGTCATCTCGGACGCCGGAGGACCGGCCATCATGGCCGTCGACGAGCTGGCCGCCCAGGGCCTGAAGCTGGCCGAGTTCACGGACGCGACCCAGGCCTCCATGGGCGAGTGGGCGCCGCCCGATGCGTCCACGGCGAACCCCATCGACCTCACCCCGGAGGGCTCCCTGGACGACTACCGCAGGGCCCTGGAGGCCGTCCTCGCGGATCCCAACGTGGACGCGGCGATCGCCGTCTACGTGCCGCCTGTCCGCACGGACGAGGTGGAGTGGGCCAAGGTCGTGTGGACGACGGCCGCGAAGTTCCACAAGCCCGTCCTCTGCAACTTCCTGGGCCGCACGACGGACAGCCCGGGCTTCATGGAGCTCGTGAACCACAGCCTGCCCTCCTACCTGTACCCCGAGAACGCGGCGCGCGCCCTCGCCGCGATGTACCGCTACGCCCAGTACCTGAAGCGGGACGAGGGCCGGCTCCGCACGTTCGACGTGTCCCGCGCGAGGGCCGGAACCATCCTGGACAACGCCCTCGGCGAGGGGCGCACGCGGCTCACGGAGATCGAGTCCGTGGAGTTTCTCGAGGCGTACGGGATCACCACGGCGCGGGCGAGACTCTGCAAGGATGTGGACGACGCGGCGCGGTCCGCGCGGGAGCTCGAGTACCCCGTCGTACTGAAGGCGGTGGGGAAACAGCTTGTCCACAAGACGGAGGTGCGGGCCGTCGTGCTGGACATCCGGGATGAACGGGCGCTCCGCTTGGAGGGCATGCGCCTCCTCCACCGGATGGAAACCCAGGGGATCAAGCCGGACGCCCTCCTCGTGCAGGAGTACATCTCCCGCGGGAAGGAGGTCATCCTGGGCATGACCCGGGACAAGGTCTACGGTCCCTTCCTGGTCTTCGGACTCGGCGGCGTGTATGTGGAGTACATGAAGGACGTCTCCTTCGGTCTGCCTCCGCTCACGGACCAGGACGCCTACCGGATGATCCGCGCCATCCGCACGTACCCGCTCCTCGCGGGCGTGCGGGGCGAGGCGCCGCGGGACGTCGACGCGCTCGCGGAGGCCGTCCTGAGGTTCGCCCAGCTGGTCCTCGACTTCGACCAGATCCAGGAGATCGACCTGAACCCGATCGAGTCCCTGGAGCAGGGCAAGGGCTACCGCGCGGTCGACGCGCGCATCATCCTCGTGCCACCCGAGCCGGGGACGTAGGACGTCGACGCTTCGTGAGCGGGCCGTTGATCTCCAGCCACAACCCGTCCGGGTCCCGAATGTACACCCACGCCGCGTGGGGGTTCCCATGCGGCCCGTCCACCACCCGGATCCCTGCGCGGCGGAACTCGCGGACCGCTTTCTTCAGATCGCCGGTCCGGAAGGCGAGATGGTCGAGCCCTTCGCCCACGCGGAAGGGCGTCGCGTACCGGCTGCCCGGCTCGTACCAGTTCAGCTCGAGGCGCTGGCGCGTGCGCGGGCCCTGAAGGAGGGCCACCTCGCCGTGCGTCTTCCGGAGCCGCATGCGGAAGACCAGGCGCATCCCAAGGACCTTCGTGTGGAAGTCGATCGATCGGTCGAGGTCCCGCACGCGGATCCCCGTGTACGTGAAGCTGGACGCGCTCATCCCGCCGGGAGCGGAGGGCGGGGTGTTTGGGCTTCGTGCCGTCATCCGAGGGCGATGAGCACGACGCCCACGAAGATGGCGAGGACGCCGAGGAGCTGAATCCGGGTCAGCCGCTCCCGGAGGATCGCCGCGGCGAGGACCACGGTCACCGCACTGAAGAGCCCGCTCAGCGTGCCGACGATCGCGACGCTGCCTCCGAGGATCCCGACGTTGAACGCGATGAACGCGAGGCTGTCGAGGATGCCCATGGCGGCCAGGGAGGGCCACAGGGGACGGGGCAAGCCGCGCACGTGGAGCAGGCCCACGGCCGAGAGGGCGAGGAGGACGGCCACCCCCACGAGACGCACGACCGTGGCCACGCTCACCGGGCCGACGTCCGCGACGACGTACTTCAGGGCGAAGTAGAAGACGCCGTAGCCGGCGAAAGCGCCGAGGGCGGAGACGATGCCTCGTCGCGCGTCCTTGGGCGGAGCGTTCGCGGGGTGCACCCCGCCCCGGCTCAGGAGGATGATCCCACCGAGGGCGAAAACGATTCCGATCGTGGCCGGGACTCCCGGACGGTCGTTCAGGAACAGGATCGCCAGGGCGGCGGTCACCGCGGGATAGCTCGAGGCGATGGGAGACACGACGGACAGGACCCCGTACTCGAACGAGCGGTAGAGGAAGAGCGTGGCGAACGTGTTGAGGACGCCGAGTCCCAGAACGAGCCACCAGGCATCCGACCACCGCCACAGCCCATGCTCGAGGAGCAGGGCCAGGGGGGCCAGGATGGCGAACCCGACAAGCTCCATGTAGAACAGGACGCGGACGTGGCCGATGCGGTGGGACGCCTGCCGCGCGACGAAGTCGCTGGTCCCGTACCCGAACGCGGTGGTGAGGCCGAAGAAGAGATCGGAGGCGGTGCCCACGGGACCCCGTTCCGGGATGGCAGGTGCGCTCTTAGGGTTGCGGGTTCGGCGACGCCTGGGCTGCGAGCTCGATCCAGATTCCGTCCGGATCCTCGACAAAGGCGAGCCGGCTGCCTCCCTCCGTGAACGGGGGGAGGGCGGGCTTCACACCCTGGGCCACGAGCTCCCGGAAGGCCGCATCCGCATCGTCGCAGTCGAACGCCAGGTGGTCCAGTTCGTTCCCGAGTCGGTACCGGTCCGGGAAGTGCTCCGAACCTTCGGGATACCAGTTGAGCTCGAGGACCTGGGGCGATCCGGGGCTCACGAGCTCCGCCCATTCGCCGCCCGTCTCAGGAACCTTTTCCCGGCTGCGGAGCCTCATCCCGAGGAGGGAGCAGTAGAAGTCGACCGAACGGTCGAGGTCGCGGACCTGCACGCCGACGTAGGAGAAGGAGTACCGCATGGAATCCGCGCGGAGACCGGGGCGCGGCCCGATATACCCTTCGCCGGCGGAGGGCGGGAAACACGCAAGCCTTGTGGTCTCGGTCGCCTTACCCTGCAGTCGTCGGGGGAACGAATCCGTGATCCAGCTGGACGTGGATCTCCCGGACCGGCCCGGGGAGTTCGCCAAGATCCTCCGGATCCTGGCCGTGGAGAAGATCAACATCGACGCGATGAGCGCGAACTCGGGCGCCGGGCACTCCTACGTCAGCCTGATCACGGACCAGCCCATCAAGGCCCGCCAGTCCCTCGCGAAGGCGGGCTACGAGTGCGTTCAGCGCACCGTCCTCGCGGTCCGGCTGCAGGACACGCCCGGGGCCTTCGCGGCCCTCGCCCGCAAGCTCGGCGGCGCGGGGATCGACATCCTGAGCGTGGTCCAGCTCGAGAACGTCGGGGACCACGTGCAGCTGGCGATCAGCGTGGACAACATGGACGTCGCGAGGCGGCTCGTGTGAACCCATTCGGCCCGCCGCAACTGTATGTTCTCACATTCGATAACGAGAACGTGACAATCCAATAGAAACACTCAAATGACGCGGCATGCCTATCTTCCAAGCACCGCGCATCAGCACTGGAGGAGGACGGAGGATCGTGCGAGAAGCCACTGAGCAGAAGGACGTGCCCCGGGACGCCATCGGCGTCGTGCCCACGAGATTCTCGACCCATGGACCCAAGAGCGTGCCCCGGATCGACTACGAACGGATCTTCGTCCTCGATTCCAAGACCAACCTCCTCGGGGAGTACGCCCTGGACGACGACTGCCCCCTGGAGAGCTCGGACCTCATGCGCTCCCTCCCGCTCAGCGGGATGCGGCACCTGGTGTCCTTCTACTCGGGCGAGTACGCGTTCACGCCCTTCAAGGTGGACGACCTCTGGTTCGTGGTCCTGACCCGCGGCGTCCCGCGGATCGAGGAGCGCGGCAGCGTGGGCACCCTCCTCGCGGCGGCCCGGATCCACATCCCGCCCATGATGGAGCCCCTGCTCGCGAAGCGCGAGATGGAGCTACGTGCCAAGGAGCAAGAGCTCGCCGCCCGGGAGATGGAACTGGTCCGGCAGGAGCAGCGCTCCGTGGCCGAGGAGACGGAACTCCGCGTAGCCTCGGTCCGGCTGGCGGAAAGGGAGACGGACCTGCGGGCGCGCGAGGACAACGTGTCGACCCTCCGGGACTACGCGGTTCAGCTCCAGCGGGCCCTGGTGCCGCCGAAGGAACCGAAGGCCAAGGAAGCGACCTCTGCCTCTTCCATGTCCGTGGCGCCGTCCTAGGCAACGTCAGCTCCGCAGTGGCCCCTAGTTTCTCAGGCCCGATAACCAAGTACCCCCTGTTAAATAACCTCAGGGAGACTCGATTCCCACACGATGGCAACGCGAGGTCCAGCCCTCGCGAGGCCGAGGCGGGCAGCGCATGCAAGGGGTTCTCGAGACCCTGTTCGAGACAATCGTCCTCCGAGGATTGGGTCCGGCCCTACCCGCCGTCCTCATGGCCGCACCCCTGAAGAAGGTGGCGCGCGCCCAGCTCAAGAAGATCTACGTCCTCAATGAGATGGGGGACATGACCGGGGAGTACGTCCTCGATCCGGACTGCCCCATCGACTACAATGACTTCCTCAAGGTGCTCCCGGACGAGGGCATCGGCGACCGCGAGACCCTGTTCGTCGGGGAGTACGTCTTCACCGCGTTCCAGAGCGGCAAGTTCGTGTTCGTCCTCCTGTCGCGGGGCCAGCTGGCCGCGGAGGACATCAACTGGACCGCGCTCCTCCTGACGGCCGCGGACGCCCACCTTGCCGCGGAAGCGGCCGGGACGGCACCGCGGGCCCCCGAGCCGCCCAAGCCCTCCGCGGACGCCGAGAAGGCCCTCGCGGAGCAGGCGGCCCGCCTCGATGCGCGGGAGAAGGAGCTCGCGAAGCTCGAGGTGCAGCTCAAGGCGGCCGACGCCAACCTGAAGGGGCGCGGCGACGAACTCGAGCGTCAGAAAGCGGGTCTCACCGCCCTCGCCGACTACGTGGCCCAGATGCAGGCGCAGGTCGCCCGCGGCGTGGACCGCGCCCGCCAGTCCCTCGAGATATCGGAGCACCTCGCCACGTCCGCGACGGAGAACCACGCCGCCGCGGACTCCCAAGCGCTCGCGGACCTCCGGCAGCAGTTCGACGACGAGCGGAAGGCGCTCGTGGTCGCGAAGGAAGAGTTGGAGACCAAGTACCGCGAGGCGTCCGAGAAGGCGGCCCTCCTCGAGAAGCAGGCCGCGGAGGCGGCCGCTGCCCTCCAGAAGGAACGGGACGAGACCGCGGCCCGGGAGGCCGAGGCGGAGCGCCTCCGGCTCGCCATCGAGGCCCGGGTCCAGGAACTGAGCCAGCGCTTCGCCGCCATGGCCAAGGAGCGGCTCATGAACTCCCACAAGCCAGGCGAGCAATCGACCGCCCCTGCATCCGCCGCCCTCAAGAGGGTTGATGCCGGCAGGGCCGGGCTGGCCAGGGAACGCGAGGCGCGCCGGGGGCGGGCGAGCGGGATGCTCGAACGCGAGGAGAAGGTCCGGACGCGCGAGATGACCCTGGGGGAGGGGGAGGCCGCCGTGATCCGGCGCGAGCAGGAACTCGCATCTCGCGAGGCGACCGTCGAGCGCACGAAGAGCCCTACCCCGGCCGCCGCGCTGCCTCCCGCGGAAGTGGAGGAGGCCCGGAAGGACATCGAGATACGCGTCAAGATCATCCAGCAGAAGGCCCTCGAGCTCCTCGACCGCGAGGAACGGCTCCGGAAGCGCGCGGCCGAGCTCGAGGCCCTGGAAGCGCGCCTGTCGGGGAACGTGCCCGCCCAGTGACCTACGTTCCGTCGGGCTCCTAGGGAATCAGGTCAGATAACCACCCGACGCCCCTTAAATAGGTCCCGGGAAGCTCGTTTTCTCGACTCTCCGCCGCGGGGGGAGACCATGCGGCGGGTGGAAACGGCGACCATGCAGGCCACGTCGCGCGCCTCAGTGTTTCAACCCATGGCGCGACGGAGTCCCGTCCCCTCGCAAGCGATACGACCTCCTCGATCCGCGATGTCACGCGCGACCTCGTGTGAATTCCCCCGCGTGGAATCCGCATGAAATCCGGCGCCGCGCTCCTCGTCATCGGACTCCTCCTCGGCGCCGCGCTGCTGGCTCTCCTGGGACCCAACTCGAGCGACCCCCTCGCACCCTACCGGACGGCCGACGGAGGCCTGCACATCCCCGGCGGCGCCCTGACGCCGGAGATCCAGCACCTCCTGTTCGGCGGCAGCGACCTGCAGCCGTACTACAACCTCACCTACTACGCCCCCGCTCCTTCCCCCTACGCGACGACGGAATTCGTGGAGAGGACCTACCTCGTCCCCAACCCGAACGTCTTCACCCATCCGGCCCGGCAACCGGAGACGATTGCGGGAGGGGTTGCCCACCTCCTCGCGCGCTGGTTCCCGCCGGTCGACTGGGGCGCCCAGCTCCATGCCGCGGCGGGCTGGTTCTTCGGACTCTTCACATGGAACGCACGCGCCGCGGTGAACGTGGACACGACGACGGTCGCAGATGTGACCGCCCCAGCGAACACGTGCAGCACGTCGCAGACCACGGGGGCCACCGACAATGCGGTCCTCGTGCTGCTCTCGGAACGCGGCACTACGACCTTTCTCACGGTGACGTACGGGTCGGCTAGCCTCACCCTTGTGGCGAGCACGGGAGCGAACGGCGGGACGTTCGTCAGGACCGAGATCTGGGGCTTCGTAGGCTCCCTCCCGGGCGGCCTCCAGACCATGACGGCTACGCTCTCCGGCGGCGCCACGGCGAGGATGACCTGTGCCACGGTTCTGCTCCAGAACGTCAAGGGGACCGGCTCGTTCATCAACGGAACCAGCAACTCGGCCGCGACGACGAACGCCACGGTCACGCTCGGCGCGACCGTCGCCCTGGGAAACCTGGCCTTCGCTGCCGCGGCGATTCAGAACTCCGGCGGAGGCGTGCAACCGACGGCCGTCACGGGAACGGGAGCCGCGGCCACGGACCTGTACGGCGTGGCCACGGTGCACTGCAGCGGCGGAGGAGCCGCGAACGAATGTGCCGCGGGCGCGGACATCCTCAGCTCGGGGACCGCAATCACTTGGACCAACCCCGCCGCCACATGGGTGGTCTCGGCCGTGGAAGTGGTCGCAATCCCGACGTGCGGTACCGTCGGCGGGGGTAACTGCTACCGTATCGGCAACAATGGGACGTGGAGCAGCACGACGAACTGGTCCAACACGCCCGGCGGGGCGTCTTGTGGCTGCGCGCCGCTGAGTACGGACTTCGCGTTCTTCAACGCCACGCCGATCGGGACGACCAGTCTCGCCGCAGCCACGACGATCGCGGGCATCGACATGACCGGCTTCACGGGCACCCTCGACACGTCCAACGCGAGCAACTGGGCACTTACCGTGAACGGGAACTTCACGATCCAGGGTACGTTCCTTCCGCGGGGATCTATCGTCACCGTGACGGGGAACGTCACCGTCGTGGGCGCCACGACGACCGTCACGATGAGCACGTCCGCCTGGACCGTGAACGGGACGTGGACGAACAACTCGACCTTGGGCACATGGAGCGCGGGGACCGGCACGGTCACGATCAAGGACGCCGCGAGCGGCACGCTGACCTTTGGCAACCTGGGTGTCAACGAGTTCAACAACCTGACGCTCGACGCCAGCGTCGCGGGCGGACTCACGTACACCATGGCCACAAACGGCCTGCGGATCGGAGGCACGCTCCTCATCCAGAACTCCACCGCCGGGGCCACGGCGGCCACGATCCTGGACACCTCGGCGTCCAACCTCGCTGTGACCACGGGTGCGCTCACGGTGACCACGTGGGGCGGCTTCAACACGGAAGGCTCCACGGTCACAGTCAACGGGAACGTGAGCCTCCCCGCGGCCACCGCCTACGTGGCGAATACGACGGGCAGCTGGACCGTCACGGGCACTTGGACCGACTCCTCGACAGCGGCCTCCTGGTCCTTCGGAGCCTCGATGACCTTCCGGGCCGGGGGCAACCGGGCGATGACCTTCGGGGCCCAGACCGGCAACGAGTTCACGAGCACCGTCACGTTCGACTCGAGCGTCGCGGGAGGCGTGACGTACAGCATGGGGACGAATCCCCTCGACGTCGGCGGGCTCCTCACTGTCCAAAACACGGCCGGAGGGGCCACTGGAGGGGTGGTCCTCGACACGTCCGCTGCGAACCTCGCGGTGAATGCGAGTGGGCTGACCCTGTCCGCCTGGGGCGCGCTCAACTCACGCTCGTCCACGGTTACCGTCGGCGGGAGCGTGAACGTCAGCGCGGGCTCGGCCTACGTCACGAACGCAGGAGGCGCCTGGTTGGTCTCGGGCTCGTGGACCGATCGGACGACCTCGACCTCCTGGTCCTTCGCAGCGGCCGTCACCTTCCGCGCCGCGGTGTCCCAGTCGATGATCTTCACCGGATCGAACATCGCCGGCAACGAGTTCGGCGGGGCCGTCACGTTCGACACGACGGCTCCCGGCGGGGTCACGTACACCCTGGCGGCCGGGGCCGCGGGTGACTCCTCCCTCAAGATCGGCGGGGCATTGGCCCTCCGGAACACCGCGGGGAGCGCGACGGCGGCCGCGATCCTGGACACCTCCGCGGCGAATTACAGCGTCACGGCGGCCTCCCTCACATTGGGCGCACCCCGCGGCGCGCTCAGGTCCGAGGGATCCACGATCACGATCAACGGCGCCGTCACCGTCTCGGATGCCAACAGCTACCTCGTCCTCGGGAACGCGACCTGGGCGGTCACGGGCTCCTGGACGAACAGCAGCACGGACAGCGTGGACTGGTCTGCGGGGACCGGGACCGTGACGTTCCGGAACGGCGCGAACGCCACGATGACCTTCGCGAATTTCGGTGCGAACGAGCTTAACAACGTGGTGTTCGACGGCTCGCTCGCCGCGGGCATCACGTACACCATGGCGACGAACGGGCTACGGATGGGCGGCACCCTGACGGTCCAGAACACCGCGACGACGCCTACCGGAAACGTTGTCCTCTCCACGAGCGCGTCCAGCCTCGCGATCGCAACGGGCAACGTCGTCCTCGGCAGCCGTGGCACCTTGACCGCAAACGGTTCCACGATCACGGTCAACGGATCCTGGACCTCCACCGCGGCCAACCACGTGTGGAACAAGGGGACCTCGAGCGTGGTCTTCGGAGCGAGCGGCACGGTGACCACGAGCCCGGGCGACTCGTTCAACATCCTCACCCAAGGCGCGGGCACGACCACCCTGGGCTCGAACGTCACGGTCACCGGGCCGACCACAGTCAACGGGGCCCTGGATGCCTCCGGCTCAAACTTCACCCTTACCCTCCAGTCCACGCTTGCCATCGGTGCCAGCGGTGTCCTCAACCTGGAGGCGAGCACGGCCTCGACCTCAGGGAATGTGACGATCGCCGCGGGCGGCGCGGTCCGCTTCACGGGCGCCGCGACCTGGACAATCAACGGTTCCTGGACGGACAGCAATGCGTCGATCCCGGCCAGCTGGGCCGCCGGCACGTCGACCGTGAGATTCGTCGGCACCGCGGCCACCACGCTCACGTTCTGGACGGCGGCGGGGAACGAGTTCAACAACCTCGTCCTCGACTCCTCCGTCGCCGCGGGGTTCACGTACACCCAAGTCAACCCACTGCGGACCGCGGGCACTCTGACGGTCCAGAACACGGCCGGCGGCGCGAGCGGCCCGGTCCTCTTCGACGCGTCGGCCACGAACTACGCCTCCACGGTCGGAAGCCTCGCCCTGGGTTCCCTCGGAGCCTACCGCTCGAGGGGCGCCACGGTCACGATCAACGGCAACGTGAGCATCGCCGCGAGCGGCTACATCACGTCCGCGGCGACGGGCACTTGGACGGTCGCGGGCTCCTGGACGGACGGCACGACCTCGGCCTCCTGGTCCTTCCTCGCTCCGATCTCGTTCGTGAGCGCGGCCAACCAGACGATGACGTTCAAGGCCGCCGCGACGGAGTTTGGCGGCACGGTCACCTTCGACACGACGAACGCGGCGGGCGTGACCTACACGATGGCGACGAACGGCTTGACACTCTCCGGACTCCTCGCGATCCGCAACTCGGTCGCCTCCCCGTCGGGGAACACGATCCTCGACACCTCGGCCGGGAACTTGGGAATCACGACGGGTTCCGTGACCCTCGGCACGAACGGCACGTTCATGGCGGAAGGATCGACGATCAGCGTCGGTGGCAACTGGACCGTGACCGCGGCCAATGCCACCTTCACGGCGGCCACGAGCACCGTGGTCTTCACCGCCGCGGCAACGATCAACATGACCCAGGTGTTCAACAACCTGACGATCACCGCGGGGACGGCGACGCTGGCCTCTAGCCTCACCGTCAGCGCGACGCTCACGGTCTCCGGTGGAATCCTCGCGAAGGGCACGAACCCGATGGCCCTCAACGCGGTGGTCCTCTCCGGCGGCGCCCTCACGAGCACGTCGGGGAACGTGAGCGTGAGCGGCAGCGTGACAATCCCCTCCGCGTCCTCCTACATCGCGTTCGGATCAGAGACCTGGACCGTGGGCGGCGCGTGGACGAATGCGTCCATGTCGGCCGCGTGGTCCGCCGGCACAGCCGCGGTCCTCTTCAACTCGGCCACCAGCCGGACCCTGACCCTCATGGCCGGTTCAGGAAGTGAGTTCTACAACGTGACCCTGAACAGCGGTTTGAACTCAGCGACCTTCACCCTCGCGGGGAACGGGTTGCGCGTGGCCAACCTCCTGACCGTGCAGGGCGTGGGTGGCACGACCACCCTGTCGACCTCCGCCTCGAACCTTCCCGTCACAGCAGGCACACTCACGGTGGCCGCGGGTGGATCCCTCCTTGCGAACGGATCGACGATCACCCTCCGATCCATCGACTCGAGCGCGGGATCGTTCACGGCGGGAACCTCGACCCTGGTCGTGAACGCGTCGGGCGGCACGGTCAACGTGCCCCAGATCGTGAACAACCTCACGGTCAACGGCGGCGTCACGACCACGTTCACGGGCAGCCTGACCTTCGCGGGCACCCTCACGCTCACCTCGTCCACGCCCACGTTCAATGGTGACCTGACCTCCGCGGGCGCGGCCAACGTCACGTTCGCGTCGGCGACGGTCAGCTTGGCGGGCTCCTGGGACACCTCGTCCGCCGCCACTTTCACCGCGTCGTCCTCCTCCGTGTCCTTCACGGGTGCCTCCAAGACGATCACGCTCGGCGCGGGCCAATCCTTCGCCGCCGTCTCGATGTCGGGGACCCTGAGCCAGCTCACGCAAGTTACGGCCACGAGCCTGACCCTGAGCGGTGGATCGCTCACCAAGGGGACGAATCCCCTGACCGTGAACGGGAACCTTACCCTGAGCGGTGGAGCCCTGACCAGCACCTCGGGCGCAGTCATCGTAACCGGCAACGTGGACGTCTCGGCGACGGCCTCCTACATCGCTTTCGGCGCCGAACTCTGGACCGTGGGCGGCGCGTGGACGAATGCGTCCACGTCGGCCGCGTGGTCCGCCGGGACGGCGACCGTGACCTTCAACAGCGCCTCGGCCCGGACCATGACGTTCGCAGGAGCCAACCTGACCGTCCCCGAGTTCGCCAACGTGATCTTCGACACGACGGTGGCAGGCGGCGTGACCTACACGATGTCCACCCGCGGCCTGGTCCTCTCGGGCGACCTGACTGTCCAGAATACGGCTCCGAGTCCGACGGGAAGCACCGTCCTGACGACGTCGGCGGCGAACCTCCCCATCACCTCCGCAGGCAACCTCACGGCGGCCTCCCACGGCGCGCTGACCGCGAACGCCTCGACGATCGCCTTCCGGTCCTTCGACACCTCCGCAGGCACGTTCAACGCGGGGACCTCCACCCTGGTCGCCGCCACGACGGGAGGGACAATCCGTGCGTCCCAGGCGCTCAACGACCTGACCGTGAACGCGGGCGTGACCCTGAGCGAGGCCTCCGACCTGGCCGTGGGCGGTACCCTGACGGTCAACGGCGTCTTCGACACCTCCTCGTTCAACCTGACCGCCGCGACCCTCTCGCCCCTCTCCGGCGGCCTCACGGCGGGAGCAGGGGGGACCAAGGCGTTCAGCGGGGGCGTGACCGTCAACGCGGGCGGGTACTTCGGCTTCGGGGGTGCCGCGTGGACCTTCGCGGGAACCTGGACGGACAACTCCACCTCAGCCTCCTGGTCTGCCGGGACCGGGACCGTGACGTTCGGCTCCACCACGAGCGCCACGATGACGTTCGCCGCCCTCCCAGGGAACGCGCCCGAGTTCGCCAACGTGGCGTTCAACGGGGGCGCATCCACGGTCACCTTCACCATGGCGGGGAATGCCCTGGTGTGGTCCGGCCTCCTCACCGTGGCGTCCGGCAGCGGGTCCACGACGCTCGCGACGAGCGACCTCGCCCTGGCGGGCGGATCGCTCGCCATCGGCAACGGCGGCACGCTGATCGCGAATGCATCGAGCGTGGCCGTCGCCGACGTGGCCATGACGGGCGGCACCTCAGGAACCCTCACCCTCACCACGGGAGCGTGGACCGTCGGCGGGAACTGGGACACCGCGGGCGCGGGATCCATCCTGTCCGCGGGCACGTCGACGGTCACCCTTTCCGGCGCCTCGTCCACCTTGGCCATGGCCTCCGGGCAGAGGTTCTACAACCTCATGATCACCGGCACGGTCTCCCTCGCCTCCGCGGCGACGGTCGCAGCGGCGCTCACCGTGGGGGACGCGGCCGTCCTCACGAAGACGGGCCAGAGCCTCACGTTCAACGGCCTCCAGGAGAATGGGACTGGAAGCATCGCGGACGGCTCCGTCCGCGTGATCGATCTCTCCATCACGAACAGCGATTCGACGAACCTCACGACGGTCAGCGTCTTCTCCCTGTGGACGACCGACATGGAGTACACGTGGACCCATTCGTCCACCGTGGGCACCTCCACGCTGACCTTCACAATCGGCGGCAACAGCCTGGGCGGCCGGTACAACGTGACGAAGGATGGCGCCCAGTTCACGACAGGTCTCATCGACGGCTCGGGCCAGGTCGTCTTCACGATGCTTGGCTCCGACCCTGCGGTCGACGTGGTGATCACGGCCCCCTGCGGGGGCACCCGGTACTGGGTCGGAGGCACGGGCCCATGGTCGGCGACGGGCCACTGGTCTGGGGCGTCGGGAGGCGCGGGCGGATGCTCCGCGCCGGGGGCGACCACGAACGTGATCTTCGACGCCAACTCGGGCGGCGGGGCCGCGACTCTGGACCAGAACGCCTCCGTGGCCTCCGTGACCACGACGGGCTGGACGGGGACCTTCGCGCTGGGCGCCTTCACGCTCGCCGTGAGCGGGAGCGTCGCGCACGCCTCGGGCACGATCACGATCGGCGCATCCACGGGCACCGGGCTGACCGTCGCCGGGAACCTGATGTTGTCGGGCTCCGCGGTCCTCGACGGCTCGGGCGCGGCTTCCCTCGTCAGCGTGGCGGGGAACGTGGCCATCACGAGCCCGACGGCCTACATCCGGATGGGGAGCGGCACGTGGACCTTCAGCGGCTCCTGGTCCAACGCGAGCACGTCGGCCAGCTGGGCCGCCGGGAGCGGCACCGTGGTGTTCAACTCCGCCGCCTCCCGGACGATGACCTTCGCCAACCTCGCGTCGAGCGAGTTCTACAACCTGAACTTTGCCTCCACCGCAGGCAGCGGTACGGTCACCTTCACCCTCGCCACGAACTCCCTGCGGTGGGGCGGAGCCCTCGCGATCCAGGATTCCGCCGGCTCCACGACAAGCCTGGCCACGGCGAACCTCTCCCTGGTCGGCGGCTCCCTCTCCGTGGGCAACGCGGGCATCCTCGCCGCAAACGCGTCGGCCGTGTCCGCGGCTGACGTCTCCATGACCGGCGGCGCCTCGGGCACGATCCTGGTGACCACGGGCGCATGGACCGTGAGCGGGAACTGGGACACCTCGGGCGCGGGCTCGGCGTTCACCAAGGGGACCGGCACGCTCACCCTGACGGGTGCGGGTAAGACCGTGAAGACCCGGGATGCGAGCCACGGCTTCGCTAACCTGACCGTCTCCGGCACGATCACCCAGGCCGGCGCCCTGGATGTGAGCAGCGCCCTCACCATCACGGGGACCCTGACCACGGCGGGCAACAACATCGCGGGAGGGGCGAACCTGACCGTCTCCGCGGGCGGCAGCCTCAGCGCTTCCACGTCGGCCCTCTCCTTGGGCTCGGTGACCATGAACGACGCGGCGGCGGACACGATCTCGTTGACCGCGGGATCGCTCACCGTCTCCGGTTCCTGGGACACGTCGGGGCCCTCCGCCCAGCTCCTCCTGGGCTCCTCCTCGGTGACCTTCACGGGCGCCTCCGCGACCCTCACGCTGGGTGCGTCGCAGGCCCTCCCCACCGTGGTCGTCTCGGGCGGACTCACCCTGGCCTCCCAGCTCACCGCGTCCTCCCTCACGATCGCCTCGGGCGGTCTGACGAAGGCCACATACCCGCTCACCGTGACCGGCGACCTGACCCTCTCCGGCGGATCCCTGACGTCGGCCTCGGGAAACGTCGCGGTCTCCGGGGACGTGGCCATCACTGCGTCCTCGTCGTACATCGGCTTCGGCTCCGAGGCGTGGACGGTCTCCGGGGCGTGGACGAACGCGAGCACCTCGCCCTCGTGGGTCGCCGGCACGGGGACCGTCACGTTCAACGCGGGCAGCTCGCCAACGATGACCTTCGCCGGATCGAACCTGGCAGGCGTCGAGTTCAATGCGGTCGTGTTCGACGCCGGCGCGTCCATGGTGACGTTCACCCTCGCGGCGTCGGGCCTCGTGGCCCACACGATCACGGTCCGGGGAGGCTTGGGCAGTACGACGTTGGACACGTCCGTCTCGAGCCTCCCCCTGACGGCGGACACGCTGACCGTCGCGGCCGGGGGCTCGCTGGCCGCGAACGGCAGCGTGATCGCGATTCACTCCATGGACACCTCTACAGGCGGCTTCACGGCGGGAAGCTCCCTCATCGTCGTGAACGCGTCCGGAGGAACGGTCCGGATTCCCCAGGTGCTCCACAGCCTCACGGTCAACGCGGGAATCGCGGTGGTCTTCTCCTCGAACATCGCCTGGTCCGGGACGCTCACCCTCACGGCGGCCATACCCACGTTCGCGGACAACCTGGGGTCCATGGGCCCCGCCACGCTCACGTTGGACTCCGCCGTAGTCACCATCGCGGGCTCCTGGGACACGTCCACCGCAACCGCGGTGACCTCCGCCTCCTCGTCCGTCACGTTCACGGGAGTGGGGCAGTTCCTCACGCTGGGGTCGGGCCAGCAGTTCGCGACCCTGACCGTCGCCGGGAGCATCGCCCTGGGGTCCGATCTGACCGCCGCGGTGCTGACCGTGAACCCCGGGGCCCTGCTGAACAAGACGAACCAAGGCATTACGTTCAACAGCCTGACCGCCGGGGGGACCCTCGCGGACGGATCCGTCAACGTCACGGGCCTGACCGTGTCGAACGGCGACAGCACCGCGCTCGTGACCATCTCCGTTTTCACCGCGTGGACCGTCGGGTCCTCGTACGCGTGGACCCACACCTCGAGCGAGACCTCGCAGACGATCACGTGGACCCTCGGCGGGAACACCGCCGGATTCCTGTATCATGTGACCAAGGACGGCTCGTCCTTCAAGGACGGGACCGTCGACCGGACCGGTACCATCCAATTCACGATGCTGGGGTCGGACCCGAGCATGCAGGTGACCGTGGCGGAACCTCCTCCGCCCCCCTGGTGGCAGGCCCCCTACGTGCTCGCGATGCCCCCCACGGCATTGATCGTGGTGATTGCCATGTTTGCGCAACGACAGCGCTGGAGGCCGACGAAGGCCTTCCTGGTGGACGAACGCGGACGACTGCTCAGGGAATTCACCCTGGACCCCAAGTGCAAGGTCACGTACGCCGAGGCCAAGCAGGCGGGAGCCCTGGACGCCGTGGACAAGGACGTCCGGGTATCCAGGTACCATGCGCGTGCTGTCCGCGGGGACATGCTCTCCCTGATCATGCTCGCCATCGGGCCCGCGAACGTCCAGGAGGTCGAGTTCGCGCGGGGACTGCTCGCGAGCGTCCAAGACAAGTTCGAGGACGGCATCAAGCAGCGCGCGGAGGAGGTCCGCGCGGCGGAGACGGGCCTCGACGCGGTCCGGCAGCAGGTCGAGGAGGAACGAGGGGACCTGCAGACCCGCGCGCGCGTCTTCGGGGACATGGTCAACGCGTTCACCATGGCCCGGGGGAAGCTCGACGCGGAGTCCCGGAGCCTGCGGGCGCAGGATGTGGACCTGCGTTCCCGCGAACGGGAAGTCGAAGCGTCTCGGAAGACCCTGGACGACCAGGCGCGCGAGGTCGAGGGCCTGCGCGCGTCCTTGGACCGGGACTCTCAGGAGCTCGCGGCGCAGCGCCAGGAACTCGAGGCGACGTCCCAGGACCTCGAGGACCGTCGGTCGCGCCTCGCGCCCAAGGAGAAGAAGCTCGCCGCCCGGGAATCGGCCGTTACCGAGACGGACGCACGGCTCACGGAGAAGCAGGCCAACCTGGAGGCCGCGGAATCCAAGCTCACGTCGGATCTCCAGGACTACCAGGCCAAGGCCGAGAACGTCGGCAAGCTCGAGGAGGAGCTCGCCGAGGAGCGCAAGTCCCTCGACGACCTCTCCGTCCAGTTGGACCAGCGGGAGCAGGCGCTGCAGACCCGACTCGTCGAGGTGGAATCGAGAGAGAAGGCCACCGTGGCGACCTCGGACCGGCTCAAGACCACGGAGGAAGAGCTCGCATCGCGGGAGCGGGGCCTGAGCGAGCGCGAATCCGACCTGTCGGGACGGGAGGCATCTCTGGAGCAGCGGACCGCGACCCTGGAGGAGCAGGAGACCCAGCTCCGCGAAAAGACGGCGGAGATCCAGACCCAGGAGTCCGCCCTGACGACTCGGACCCAGGAGCTGGCCGACGAGCGCCGGTCCCTGGACGACGTGACCCGGGAGGCGGTGGAGGAACGCAAGGCACTCGACGCCAAGGCCGCCGCGCTCGCGGGACAGGAGGCGGACATCGCGAACCGGACGAAGGACCTGAACGACCTGAAGGAAAACCTAGGTCCCCGCGAAACGGAGCTCCTCGGCAAGGAGAGCGATCTCGCGTCGCGGGAGAAGGCGCTCGCGGACGAGCGGACCGCGTTCCAGTCTCAAGAGGAGCTCGTGGAGAAGAAGGCGCTGGAGATCCAGCAGGGTATGGAGACGATCAAGGAGAAGGAGACGGCCCTGGCCCAGGAGAAGATGATCCTCCAGGATGCCAAGGGGGCCTTCGAATCCGAGCACAAGGAGCTCGAGGGCAAGATCGCGTCCTTCGAGCTCGACATGGAGCGCCGCAAGGAGGACCTCGCGGCGCAGGAGCGGGCCCTCGGAGAGTCCCGGATGCAGCTGACGACGGATCGCGAGGACTTCGATGCCCACCGTGCCGAGAAGAGCCAGTGGATCGCCTCCAAGGAGATCGAGCTGGAGGCGAAGGAACAGACCTTGGCGGACCGGGTGGCCGAGATCCGCGCCCAGGGTGAGGAGCATGCGAAGCACCTCGCGGAGCTCGCCGCCCGGGAAGAGACCCTCGAGATCGAGAGCGACAAGCTGGACAAGGCCCGCGCGGAGCTCGAGGGCCGCAAGACCGAGCTGGCCGCCATGGCGCGAGACCTCGAGGCGAAGAACGCGAAGTTCCGCGACGAGGAGGCCCGGAAGGGCGAGGAACTCCATGTCTGGCAGTCCACCCTGGAGTCGGAGCAGGCCCTCCTGAAGGAGCAGCGGGAGACCTTCGAGAAGGAAATGCAGGACCTGCGCGAATCCTGGGCTGGCCGGATGATCCGCGTCGAGCAGCGGGAGGACGAGGTCAAGCAGCGGGAGGCCAAGGTCCAGACCGACATCGAATGGGTCGCGCGGAACGAGACCGAGATCGGGAAGCGGGAGAAGGTCGCCGCCGAGAACCTCAAGGCCGCGAGCGAGCTCAAGTCGGAAGGCGAGCGACTGCGCGCGGAGCTCGAGCAGCGCTCCCTGGAGATTGAGTCCCGCGACCGGAGCCTCCGAGAGGAGGCGGCCAACCAGTCCATCGAGCTCGAGAAGCGGACGGAGGCCCTCCAGGCCATGGAGGCGGACCTCGCGGGCCGGAAGGCCCAGTCCGAGCGCGAGCTCGCCACCCAGATCCAGAAGGTCAAGGATCGGGAGGCCGACCTGCAGGCACGCCAGCAGGCGCTCGATCAGAGGGAGGCCGACCTGGCCTCGCGCGAGGCCCTGATCGCAAACCGGGAGGACGCCCTCGGGAAGGATGAGGACCGGGTCGCCCGCGAACGCGTGGATCTCCAGGCGAGCGAGAAGCAGCTCGAATCGAAGCAGCTCGAGCTGGGCCAGGCGCGGGAGCGCTTCGACGCGGAATCGACTCGAGCCCGGACGGAGATGGACGCGGTCCGGCAGTCCCTCGCCGCGAAGGAGGCGGACCTCCTCTCCGAGCGGGAGCGGCTTGAGCGGGAATCCACCGCGTTGCAGGACAAGCTGGGCGCGAAGGCCAAGGAGATGGCCAGCCGGGAGAAGGCGGTCGCTGCCCGCGAGGATGAGCTCCGGGCCGAAGAGCACGACCTGGAGGCCCGCATCCGGGAGATCGAGTCACGCGAACGACAGGCCGAGACCCGAGTGGCTGACTTGGACGCCCGGGAGAAGACGCTGTCCCAGAACCTGGAGGAGCTGAACGCGCGCCGGGCGTCGTTCGACGGGAACGTCCAGAAGTTCGAGGCCGAGGCGGTCGCTCGTCAGGGGGAGTGGCAGGACCGCCAAGCGAACCTGAAGACCCAGGAGGCCCAGCTCGCGGCGAGCGCGGAGACCCGCCAGGCCGAACTCAACCGGCGCATGGAGGACCTCGAGCAGAAGGAGCACAGCCTCAACGCCCTGGCCACTCAACTCCAGATCGAGCGCACGCGCCTCGAGGCCCAGGCCAAGAGCCATGCCGCGAAGGCGTCGGAGATTGACGCCGCGTCGGCACGCTCGGACAAGCGGGCCGGGGAGCTCAAGACCATGGAGGACGACCTGCTCAAGGCGCGCCAGGCCTTTGAGTCCGAGAAGGCGGGCTGGGCGGCCCGACGCAGCGAGGAATTGAAGCAGCTCGAGGCGACGCGGGACGCGGCGGCCGAGCAGACCCAGCAATCGGAGCGGCTCATCGAGGATGCCCAGCGTCGGACCTACATGGCCGCCGAGGCGGAGAAGGCGGCGAAACGGCAGGGCGAGGAGCTGGCCGCGGCCCAGGCCGCGCTGGAGCGCCGGCGGACGGAGGCCGAGAAGGCCGAGAAGGACCTCCAAGTGCAGATGACCCAACTCCGGGATGCCTCCGGCAAGCTGGCCGCGAAGGAGATGGAACTCGCGTCCCGGGCGAAGGAGCTGGACGGCGTCCAGGCGCGGCTGGCCGAAATCGAGCGGAAGGGGACGCAGGCCGCAGACGACCTCAAGGCGCGAAAAGCGACCCTGGATCAGGAGGCCGACCGACTCGCATCCTTGGCGGCACAGCTGGACAAGCGCGAGGCGGAGGCCGCGTCACGCCGGGCCGCCGTGGAGGCTAAGCTGGCCGATGTCACGAAGCGCGAGCAGGTGTTGACGACGGAACTCCAGCGGGCCGACAACCTCATGGAGGATCTGAACCACAAGGATGCGGAAATCGTGACCCGGGAGCGGACCTTCGCCTCCAAGGAGGAGACGTTCGCGAAGCGCGAGCGGGACCTCGCTCAGCGCGACACGGAGGTCATGGAAGGCATGCGGACCCTGGAGCGTCTGAAGAAGGAACACGAGGCCCGCGCGGCCCAGGCCAATGAGGATCACAGCGTGGCCGCGCAGACGCGGAAGGAAGCCGAGGCGCTCCACGCAGAGGCGGAGAAGCTGAAGGCGCAGGCCGAGGCGATGCAGGCGGAGGTCGCCAAGAACATGCGGTTCCTCCAGAAGAAGGCGCTCGACGTCTTGGACCGCGAGGAGAAGATCCGCGGACGCGAGCACAAGGCCGAGGAGCAGGGTCAGAGCCTCGAGACGCGTGCCCAGATCCTGGACCAGAAGGAACGCGCCCTTGACGCGGAGAAGGAAGAGATGACGGCCCAGCTCGAAAAGGCCAAGCAGGAGACGGAGAAGCTCCGGACCGAACTCGCGGACCTGGAGAAATCGGGCAAGTCCGCCGCGGACATGGACGACTGGAAGCGGGACATCGAGAACCGCGTCAAGATCATCCAGAAGAAGGCACTCGAGCTCCTGGACCGGGAGGAGAAGCTCCGCAAGAGGGAGGAAGAGCTGGATGCCCTCGCCGAGCGGCTGGGCGTGGCCACGAAGTCCTGATCACGGCCAAGGACACCCTGCACTGGCCGGGACAAAGGCCATATCGGCTCGTTCCCTACCGGGAGGCGGTGCGACCATGGAACGGCGCGTGTTGTCCACGCCCCTCGGGAGGGTCGAGCTGGTCACGGAAGCGGGACGGCTCCGCGAACTCAGCTTCACGCGGGCCAAGCCCACCCGGCACGCCCCGGACCCGATCAGCAAGGAACTTCAGGAGTACTTCCACGGAAGGAGGAAGGACCTCCGCGACATTCCCGTGGACCTGAGCGCGTGCACGCCGTTCGAGCGGCGCGTCTACGAGGCGACGCGGCACATCCCCTTCGGGAAGGTGGCCACGTACGGGCAGATCGCCAAGGCGATCGGGACCCCCAACGCCCAGCGGGCCGTCGGCAACGCCCTCGGGAAGAACCCCGTCGGCATCGTCATCCCTTGCCACCGCGTCGTGGGCTGGGACAGCCTGGGCGGGTTCACGGGCGGCCTGGGGTACAAGAAGAAGCTGCTCCGGTTCGAGGGCGTGCTGCGCTAGCCCGGCGGGGTCAACGTGACGCGGCCCGCAGGGCCTGGCCGAAGTCCTCGATTAGGTCGTCCGCATCCTCGAGACCCACGCTGACGCGGACGAGCCCCTCCGTGACCCCGCCCGTGCGCCGCTCCTCGTCCGTCAGGGGGCCGTGGGTCATGGAAGCGGGATGTTGGACCAGGGTCTCCATGCCCCCCAGGCTCACGGCCAGGGTGGCGACCCGCACGCGCTCCACGAAGCGTTTCCCGGCCCGGTAGCCCCGCTTCAGCTCGAAGCTCAGCATGGCCCCGAATCCGTCCATCTGTCGCTTGGCGAGGGCGTGCTGCGGGAACGAGCGGAGGCCGGGGTAATGGACCACGCGGACCGCAGGATGGTTCTCCAGGAACTCGGCGAGCACTTGGGCGTTTGCGTTGTGCTGCCGCATCCGGAGCGGGAGCGACTTCACGCCGCGCCGGACCAGGAAGCCCTCGAAGGGGCCCAGGGCGGGTCCAAGCATCTTGTAGTTGAACCAGATGCGCTCGTACAGCCGCGGCGTCCTCGTCACCACGGCGCCGGCGACCACGTCGCTGTGGCCGCCCAGATACTTCGTGGCGCTGTGCAGGACGGCGTCCACGCCGAACTCAATCGGCCGCTGGTTGACCGGCGAGGCGAACGTGTTGTCCGCGAGGACCGTCGCGCCGACCGCGTGGGCGGCCTTCACGGCCTCGCGGAAATCCGTGATCATCATGGTCGGGTTCGCGGGCGTCTCGATATAGACGAGTCGCGTCTCCGGGGTCGCCGCCTCGGTCCACGCACCGGAGCGGCGCGGGTCGACGAAGGTCGTCCGCACCCCGAACCGGGGCAGCATCCGCGTGAAAATCTCCGTGGTCGCGGTGTACAGACTGGCCCCGGCGACCACGTGGTCGCCCGCGTCCACCGAGGAGAGGATCGCGGAGGCGATCGCCCCCATGCCCGAGCCGGTCACCAGGCCGCGGGCCCCGCCTTCGAGGTCCGCGAGGACGCCTTCCAGGTCCCGCAGGGTGGGGTTGCCCCACCGCGTGTAGAAGGCCTCGGGGGCCGTCGCATGGGAGAACTCGGCTCCCTGGCGGACCGACTCGAGCGCCCACGTCGAATTGGCGTAGATGGGCGTGACGAGGGGCGCGAAGCCCTTGCGGCGGCGCCCGTGGATCGCGCGGGTCGCCGTCCCTCGATCCCTTCGAGCCATGCGCCTGCGAGCGTCCGCGCCGGGAAATAGCTTTCGCCAATCCTCCCGAGGCGGAGCACCTCCGTGCACCGCTAGCGCATATCAGGGCGGCGCGCGAACGATTCCCATGACGTAATACCGGAATCCTCAAAAGGGGAAGGCGTATTCCAAACGCGCCCGGCCCCCTCCGAGGGACCGGGCCTCACATCGTTTGGAGGCAGTCAAATGACCCGCGAGGTGGACTACGCACCCAAGCCGATCGACCCGGATTTCATGAACAAGCCCGACGAGTATCCGGAGACGGGTACCCACAACAACCACAAGGTCCTGGGCGAGGGCGTGCAGCGCAACGACGCCAACGGCAGCCCGTATCCCACGAAGCTCGGGATCCACGGCACCCACGTCGCGGTGGACTGGGAGGCCTGTGTGGCCGACGGCGTGTGCATGGACGTCTGCCCCGTCGACGTGTTCGAGTGGAACTACAACCCGGGCAAGAAGGGGACCGGGAACGACCTCGTCATGGAGAAGGGTAGCGACCAGTACAACCAGTACCGCACGGACAAGTCGGAGCCCATCCGGGAGTCGGACTGCATCGACTGCATGGCCTGCGAGACGGCCTGCCCGACGAAAGCCATCAAGATTAACCCGTAGTCCGGTCCTGAGGACCGAGGCGCCCGCTCCTCGGCGGATGCGCCCTACTTGTCGCCCCGGCGGAGAGCCCGGAGGGTTCCGTCCGCCTAGGATTGCTCACCGGGAACCTTGCGCCGGCTCGGGACCAGGGACCGCCAGAGCCTCCGCAGGGGATCCGTGACGACCGCGATCTTCCCGTTGCGTATGCCCAGATACACGGCCACGGTGAAGCCCCAATAGGCGACGTAGGCCACGGACTCGAGGACCGTGGGGGCGTCGTTGTATCCCACGATCCCGCGGAGGAGGTAGCCCAGGGGATTCTCGGGACCCGACGAGAAGACCGCGCTCAGATTGTAGACAAGTCCGCTGCCCAAGGCCACGCCGAACGCCTCCTGGAGCTCGCCGACGCCCGTCGCGAACAGGCCCGCGCCGATGACGACCAGGGCGACGCCGGTGACCTGGAAGAACCGATGGAGCGGGATGCGCCAGGAGAGCCGCATGATCCCGACCCCCAGGACGCCCGCGATGAGCAGCCCGATGCCGACGCCGACGGTGGCGTCCGCGGGTGAGGTCTCCGTTCCCGCGCCGAACATGAGGAGGGCTGTCTCGACCCCCTCGCGGAAGACCACGAGGAACGAGAGGATGACGAGGCCCAGGAGCTTGCTCCCGCCCAGGTACGCGTCGATCCGTTCCTGGACGTGCACGGAGATGTCCTTGGACGCCTTCATCATCCAGAAGACCATGGAAGTCAGGACGACCACGGCGAGGATGAGCGCGAAGCCCTCGAAGGCGGCCTCTGCGGGCCCCTCGAACACGGCCCCCAGCGCGAAGAGGACCCCGGCCAGGGTCGCGCTCGCGGCGAACGCGCCGGCCGTGCCGCCGTAGACGTACCGCCGCAGGCCAGGCTTCCCGATCTTCACAAGGTATCCCAGGATGATCCCGACGACGAGGGCCGCTTCGAGCCCCTCCCGGAGGCCGATGATGATTCCGGGTGCCAGACCTGCGGTCGCCACGTACGTCTCTCCGGCCGAGAAGGCGTTTATAACGGCGTATTATTTAACAGTTAGGTCGACCTAACTGGTCGCCGGACCAGCCTAAATCGCCACGTGGCGTCCTCCGGGAACGTTAGGCCTAACGAAAGTACAGTACATATCCTCCCCCTCGTTCGGACAGGGGTTTTTATGGATGGACAACCATTTTGGGGGAGCCGAAAGCATGCCGAAGGCACTCGAGTTGACGGAGAACGTGGAGATGTACCTGAAGTACATCTACCTGCTCTCCCAGCAGAACCACGGAACGGCCAAGACGGGCGAGATCTCCCACTACCTGAAGGTGGCGCCCTCGAGCGTGACCGAGATGCTCGAGCGTCTCCAGAAGGACAAGTTGGTCAAGTACGCCAAGTACCAGGGAGCGACCCTGACGAAGAAGGGAAAGGACGTCGCCCTGAAGATCTTGCGTAGGCATTGCACGATGGAGTACTTCCTCGTGCAGCTCGGAGTCCCCGAGGGGAAGTACCACGACGAGGCATGCGAGATGGAGCACGTGCTGAGCGACGACACGACGCGGCGGCTACAGAAGATGATCGACTGGCCCGCGACGTGCCCGGACTGCTACGACCTCACGAAGCTCCACTGCAAGCACCTGGTCGGCAAGCACTAGAGCCCCTCGCGCATCGAGCCGCTCCGGTATCCGCGGAGGTCCACGGTCACGTAGACGAAGCCTGCGTCCCGCACGGCCGCGACGGCCTTCTCCGCCATCTCGGGCGCCGTGAGCCGGGGAATGTCCTCCGGGGGGACCTCGATCCGGGCGATGCCCTCATGGGCGCGCACCCGCACGACGGGGAACCCCAGGGCCCGCAGGGCCAGCTCCGCGGCGTCCACCCGCTGCAATTTCTCCAACGTGATGACCTCCCCATAGGCGATCCGCGACGAGAGACAGGCGTTGCTCGGCTTCGCGTGGAAGCTGAGGCCCAGATGCCGCGCGAGGGCCCGAACCTCGTCCTTTCCGAGGCCATGCTCCACCAAGGGGTGCCAGAACCCCTCTTCGTTCATGGCCTGGATTCCCGGCCGCACATCCCCCAGGTCGGAGACGTTGACCCCGTCCGCGATCACGTCGAAGCCGAGCTCCGAGGCGAGCGGGCGCAGGTTCCGCCCGAGCTCCTTGCGGCAGAAGTAGCAGCGGTTGGCCGGGTTCGCCGCGTAGGACTCGTTCGCGAGCTCGGACATGGAGAGAATCCGCAGGGGGATGCCGATCTCCTCGGCCTCGGCGACCGCTTCGTCCAGCTCGTGGCGAGAGAGGGATTCCGCGTCCGCGAGGACCGCCAGGGCGTCCCGGCCGAGGGCATCGTAGGCGAGGCGCGCGACGAGTCCGCTGTCCACGCCGCCCGAGAACGCGACGAGCACCCGCCCGCGCGCACGGATGGCCTCGACCAGGCGGCGGTGGAGTCCCGGGAGGTCGACGACGCCGAGCGTCGCGGTCATGACGCCCTCCCAACCCTGATACGGAATAAAAGCCTGCGCCATCCCAAACCGTAAACCCGAGATGGGACATCGCGTCCGCGTGCGACCCGCATTCCTCGAATGCACGGCCTGCGGCAAGCGTCGCGGCGTGACCCTCGCAAACCTCTGCGACTGCGGCGCGCCGCTGTTGGTCCGCTACGACCTCGAATCCATTCACCGTGAGGATCTGCTCCCCCGGAGGGACCTGTGGCGCTACGCGCCGCTCCTCCCGCTGGACGCGACCCGCGTGGAGTCCCGGGGCGAGGGTGGGACCCCGCTCCACCGCCTCACGCGGATCGGATCGGGGGGCCGGGTGGCACGCCTCAAGGTCGCCGCGCTTCACGTCAAGGATGAGGGGCTCAATCCCACGGGGACGTTCAAGGCCCGGGGCATGGCCGTGGCCGTCCCCATGGCCCAGGCGCTCGGCGCCGGGTCCGTCCTCGCGCCGACGGCGGGCAATGCGGGTGCGGCCCTCGCACTCTACGCGGCCGCGTACGGTCTGGAGGCGACGATCCTCATGACGCCCGACGCCCCCGCGGAAGCGAAGCGCAAGGCCCTCGCGATGGGGGCCAAGGTCCTGCAGATCGAGGGGGACATCACGGACGCAGGTCGCGTGGCTCAGCAGATCGCGGCGGCCACCGGTGCCTTCAACGTCGCGACCCTGCGAGAGCCCTACCGTGTGGAAGGGAAGAAGACCATGCTCCTCGAGATCTGGGAGGACCTGGGAGGCATGCCCGACTGGATCCTGTTCCCCACGGGCGGAGGGACCGGGGTGGCCGGCATCTGGAAAGCCCTCGGGGAGCTGCGGGAGCTCGGATGGTACGAGGGCGCATGGCCGAGGATCGGCCTCGTCCAGGCGGAGGGGTGCGCCCCCCTCGTCCGGGCGTGGACGCAAGGGAGGGAGTCCGCGGAACCCTGGACCAACCCGACCACGGCCGCGGCCGGGCTCCGGGTGCCCGCGACGCTGGCCGACCGGATCGTCCTGCGGGCCATCCGCGAGACCCGCGGCGCCTGCGTCGCGGTCTCCGAGGACGAGATGGCGGTCGCCGCCGCGAACCTGGCGGCCCTGGAGGGGCTCTCGGCCTGCCTCGAGGGCGCCGCCACGCTGGCCGGACTCCGCCGCCTGCACGACGAGGGCGTCATCCGGCCCGAGGACCGCGTGGTCCTCGTGAACACGGGAGTCGGGCGCGGCTCCGAGGATGGGTCACCCGCGGACGTGCCGGCCGTCCGCAGCGCGGAGGAGGCGATGGCGAGGCTCGGGCTCGCATCGCGGCCCCAGGGAATGCCGGGGTGAAGCCCCCACCGCACACGGACGGGGCGGGTCCGTCCAAATGCGAAATGTATAACTATAGCGAACTGCGAATCACCGGGCTACCTCAAGGGGACCACATAGACCAGGCCCGACGGACAGGACGCTTGACTCAGCGGGTGGAGGATCGAATGGCGAAGTACGTGCTTGCGGCGGATTACACCCTGATGACGGATTACCGCGGCGTGCCGCTCGCCACCTTCTTCAGCTGCATCCCCACGGACTACTGGTATTCGCGCCTGGTCTACCGGATCCTCGCGGATCCGCCGGAGCTGGATGCGAACGGACAGCCCATCCGCGCTCCCTACGGCCTGCGCAAGGTGGAGGCGGGGCTCGTGAAGGCGGTCGGCCGGGACGAGGTCGTCGTCGCGCCGCCGCAGCTCATCGACCGCTACATTACGGACGACACGGAGGTCGTCGGGCTCCACACGATGGACCCGCTGGGCCTGGGACCCGTGAGCATGTCCTTCACCATGGGCGGCGTGCTGACGCCGTACACGAAGGCCAAGTTCCTCGAGCTCGCCGCAAGTGCCCAGAAGCCCGGTCGGACGTACAAGGTCATCCTGGGCGGGCCGGGCGCATGGCAGTTCGACAACCGGCCCGGTCTCCAGGAGGAGCTCGGGATCGACCATCTCGTCTACGGGGAGTGCGACCACTTCATCGGGGACATCTTCGAGCAGGTGCGGACCGGGAGCGCGCCGCCCGTGTTGCGGTTCAACAACCGCACAGCGCCCCGGGTCGAGGAGGTCCCCAAGATCCTGGGACCCACGATGCACAACATGGTCGAGGTCATGCGCGGCTGCGGCCGCGGCTGCGAGTTCTGCGAGGTCACCCTCCGCCGCCCGCGGTACTTCCCGCTCGACTTCATCGCGGACGAGATCGCCCAGATCACCAAGGCACCGGAGGGCAATTCGATCCAGCTGCACTCGGACGACATCTTCCTCTACCAGCTGGAGAACTGGAAGACCTTCGAGCCCAACGAGGACGCGGTCAAGGAGCTGTTCGCCCACGTGATGAAGCAACCGGGCGTGGACCACTGCTACCCCACGCACGGCACGGTGAGCGCCGCGGTGACCAACCCGGGCCTCATCGAGGACCTCTCGAAGATCGTCCACGCGGGCCCGGGCAAGTGGATCGGTATCCAGAGCGGCATCGAGACGGGCAGCCCGAAGCTCTCCAAGGCCGTGCTGAACCGGAAAGCCGCGCCGTTCACTCCAGAGGAGTGGCCCGAGATCGTGGTCCAGGGGACGGAGATCCTGAACCGGAACTACTGGTTCCCCGCGTTCACGGTCATCATGGGCCTCCCGGGGGAGACGCCCGAGGACGCGTGGATGACCGTGGACCTCATCGACCGGATGGAGCAGATCCCCCACGGACACTTCGTGACCGCCCCGCTGACCTTCGTCCCCATCGGCGCGCTCCGCGGCGAGGAGTTCTACAACATCGACGAGATGATCGACGAGGCCCGGTTCAACATCGCGTACCGCGCCTGGCGGCACGAGGTCATCGAGATGGACTCCATGCTCTGGGACCTCACCGACCTCCCCCTGCCGGTCCGGGCCATGGTCGTGGCCACGGGCCGCGTCGGGGGACGATACATCCTCCACATCATGCGCCGCTACGGCGAAGACCGCGGCTTCCGCATCCGACAGCCCGCGAAGACGCGCCGTCAGGCGGAGGGCCACTCCGTCAGCTTCCCCGCGGCGTGAGACGCGAGGCGGAAGCCCTATCCCGCACCTTGGCCCTCAGGGTGCCGATCCCTTGGGCGCGGCTCCGAGCCGGCACCGCCTCTACACGGACCTGTCGTGGACGTGGCCCCTGATCAGTCCGCCAGAGCACTACGCCGGCGAGGCGCGGGAGTTCTGGAACTTCCTCCGGGCCGGGGCCGTCGGAGAGGTCCGCGAGGTCCTCCATCTGGGCTGCGGCGGGGGCCACGTTGACTCCAACCTCAAGAAGTACGTCCGGATCACGGGCGTAGACCTCAGCCCCTCCATGCTCCGGCTGGCGCGTCGCCTGAACCCCGAGGTGACGTACCGCCGCGGCGACATGCGCTCCGTGCGGCTGGGGCGGACCTTCGACGGCGCGATGATCTCCGACGCCGTGGGCTACATGCGGACCCCCCGGGACCTCGCCCGCGCGTTCGCCACGGCCTTCCGGCACCTGAGGCCCGGTGGAGCCTTCGTGTCGTACGCCGAGCATGCCCGGGAGCTGTTCGAGCAGAACTGGACGCAGGCCATCCGGGGCCGCCGCGGAGGCGTCGAGGTGGTCTTCATCGAGAACCGGTACGATCCGGATCCGCGGGACACGAGCTTTGAGGCGACGTTCGTCTACCTGATCCGCCGCCATGGCCGACTGACCGTCGAGACGGACCGGCACATCCTCGGCCTGTTCCCGACCGCAACGTGGCGGCGGACCTTGCGCGAGGCGGGCTTCCAGGTCCGGCACGCGAAGCCGGATCCGGCGACGCCGAACGACCCCATGCCCTGGTTCGTGGGACGGAAGCCGCGGTGACGAGGCCGCGGAACCCTTATCGGGCCCGTCGCCCCTGGGGTGCCGCGGGGTCATGGAAGAAGTGGAGAAGGCGGTGTTCCCCGTGGGAGCGGGAACCGCCGCGGGCGGTCTCGAGCTTCGCTGCGTCGTGTTCGCGCGCCACCAGGACCGGCTCCTCCTCATCCACCATCGCAGGGACCCCGTCTTCGGTGACTCCTGGACGCTGCCGGGCGGAGTCCTCGACTACGGGATCCATCCGAGGCTGTGCGCGACCCGGCTCCTGCGGGAGCAGACAGGGGAGACGCCGCGGACCATCCGGCTCCTCGGTGTCCGGTCCTCGGCGGGCGGGGACTGGATCCTCACGTTCCAGTTCGAGGCGGAGATGCCGGAGGGGGTCTCCCTGGACAAGGGCGCCCACGAAGTCCGGAGCGAGGCGATCGACGCGGAGCTCCCCGCAGACCTGCACCCGTGGTCCAGGTCGGACCTGGAGATGTACAAGGTCTTGCGGCTCGTGAAGGCCTCCCATCTTGCGGGCCGCTGACGATCATCCGGAGTCGGCGACCCACGCCAGGTACTGCTTGGCCTTGGACTCCGCGCCCTCCTCTCCGAGGATGGAGGGCAGTGTCTTGGACCGCAGGAGCTCCACGATCTTCTCCAGATCCCGTCGGGTCAGCGCGTTGGGGTCCGCGTTCACATCGCGCAGGCGCTTGCGGAGCATGGCGATGGCCATGTCTCCCCAGATGGACCGCATGTCCGCGGCGATGCGCTCGTACGCGCCCTGCGCCCCCACTCGGATCACGCCTCGGTCTGCATCGCGTGGGCGGTCAGCCACGCACTGTACCCCACGAAGAACAGGACGATCAGCGCGATGACCTGGAAGCTGTCGGAGACCATGGCGTCCAGGCCCAGGACCCGCGAGGCCGCGCTCAGTCCCAGGGCGATCCCCACGGCGGCCAGGCCGACGCTCAGGCGGTACAGGAGACCGCCGCGCATCATCCGCACACCCTTGTGCGCCAGCAGGAAGCCCCCGAGGACGCCGCAGAGGATGCTCAGGAGGAGCACGACGAAACTCTCGTCCAAGGCAATCATGTGCTCGCCGCCTCGCCATGCGGGCCACCGGGGCCTTAAGAGTAGGCCCTTCAGTCTCACTTCTGAGAATCGTCAGGCGGACGGGGCCTCGAGCCGGGCCGTGACGGTCTGCCCGCCCGCCTGCGCGAACTCGAAGGCGCGGTAGAGGGCGATGGCGGGCTCGTTGCCCACGGTGACGTAGAGGGCCCAGCGGGGCTCGCCCAGGGCCGCGAGCCGCGTCGACGTGGCGGACAGGAGGGCGCGCGCGATCCCGCGGCGTCGGTGGTCCGCGGCCACGCCGAGCTCGGACACGAGGGGTGACCCCATCCAGTGGCTCAGGAGGATGGCGCCGGCCAGGCGGTCCCCGTCCAGGGAAACGTAGGAAGCCTCGGGCATGAACCGGCCCGTATCGCCTCGGAGGATCCCCGTGACGTAGCCGCGCCAGTCCTCCTCCGAGCCCACGTGCATGCCGTACTGCTGCTCCAGGTGACCCGCGTACACGTCCATGAAGAACCGGGCGAGCCGTGGAATCTCGCCTTCTTCGGGCGGCTTCAGGGCGACCGCGGTCGGGGGGAGGCGCCGGGTCGGCCCGTCCATCCGCACGCGCGCGAAGATGCGGTGGAAACCGAGCGCCTCGAAGTCCCGCTCGTAGGCCTCGTCGAAGGAGGCGATGACCGCGCCCGCGCCGCCCGAGCGGAGGAGATCGAGGGCCTTGATGATCGCGGGCATCGCCTGCCCCGCAGCCGCGGGATCCAAGGAGAAGCCCGTGATCGTGTCGGGCAGGAGGCGCACCGTGCCGACCAGGGTCTCCCCCTGCCGGATCGCGTAGTGGGTTCGCTGCTCCTCCCGGGGGAGGGCCAGGTAGCGCTCGATGTGGGCGGCCACGGAACGGGTGGGCAGGTCCGTCCGGCCGGCGACGAAGACCCGCCAGTACTCCTGGGCGTCCACGGACTGAAGGGGCTCGAGCCGGAGCGCGGACAACGCTCACGCCAGCCGAGGGGACGGCTTGAAGTTTCCTAGAGGCCGAAATCTTATCTCGGGGACCCCCCTATGCCAGGGCCATGGACTTCGAGCTCACGGAGACGCAGACCATGACCCGGAAGATGGTCCGGGATTTCGTGGAACGGGAGATCATCCCGGAGTCCCTGAAGTACGACGAGAGCCAGGAGTTCCCCGACCACTGGGCCCAGAAGATGGGAGAGCTCGGCCTCCTGGGCATCTACATCCCGGAGAAGTACGGCGGGTCGGGACTGGACTCGGTCTCCTACGCGGTCACGATCGAGGAGCTGGCCCGGGGGGATGCCAGCGCGTCCGTGATCGCCGCGGTCTGCAACGGCCTCGCCTGCGAGCCCATCCTGCGGTGGGGGACCGAGGAGCAGAAGCAGAAGTATCTCGTCCCGCTGGCCCGGGGCGAGTGGATCGGCGCCTACGGCCTCACGGAACCGGGGAGCGGCTCGGACGCCGCGGCCATGCGGACGACGGCCCGGCTGGACGGAGACGAGTGGGTGCTGAACGGCTCCAAGGCCCTGATTACGAACGGCCTGAAGGCGAAAGTCCTCGTGACCTACGCCCGCACGGGCGAGAAGAAGTACGACATCTCCTGCTTCATCGTGCCCACGGACGCGCCCGGCTTCTCCCTCCTGAAGAAGGAGAACAAGATGGGAATCCGCGCGAGCGACACGATGCTCCTCGGGTTCGACCGCATGCGCATCCCGAAGGAGAACCTCCTGGGCCAGGAGGGCAAGGGGTTCAACATCGCCCTGGCCACCTTGGACGGCGGCCGGATCGGCATCGCGGCCCAGGCGCTCGGGATCGCCCAGCGCGCCCTCGAGGAATCCGTGAAGTACGCGAAGGAGCGCGAGGCCTTCGGCCAGAAGATCGCCGAGTTCCAGGCGATCCAGTGGAAGCTCGCGGACATGGCCACGGAGATCGACGCCGCGCGCCTCCTCACGTACAAGGTGGCCCACCTGAAGGACCTGGGCCGGAAGCACACGTACGAGTCCAGCGTGGCGAAGCTCTTCGCCTCGGAGGCGGCGCATCGCGCGGTGGACGCCGCCGTGCAGATCCACGGCGGCTACGGCTTCCTCAAGGACTATGTCGTGGAGAAGCTCTACCGCGACCAACGGATCACGGAGCTCTATGAAGGGACGTCGGAGGTCCAGCGGCTCGTCATCGCGCGTGCAGTTCTTGGGAAGTGAACGGGGGAGGTCCCACCAGGCGTGGTACGGACTGCTCGCGGACTACTACGACCATCTCTACGACCCGCGCCGCGTGCCCAGCGCCTACCTGTTCCTCCACGACCTGTTCCGCCGCCGCGGCCCCGTGACCTCCGTCCTCGACATCGCCTGCGGCACCTTCGCCGTCGATCTCCCGCTGGTGAAGCGCGGCTACGAGGTCGTCGGCCGGGATCTCTCGGAGCCCATGCTCCGAGCAGCGCGGAGGAACCTCCGAGAGGCGGGGCGTTCCGCGGACGTTGCGCACGGGGACATGCGGTCCCTCCGCCTTCCCCGGACGTTCGATGCGGTCCTCTGCCTCGGCACGGCATTCAACTACCTGGTCGAGCCTGCGGAGGTCCGGAACACGCTGGCGACCGCGCGACGTCACCTGCGACATGGCGGTCTGCTCGTCCTCGACCTCACCAACTTCGCGTCCTTCCTTCCGAATCCCAAGAACGTGCGGGCCGAGACGGACTACCGAGACCCCGACGGCACACAGATCGCCGTGTATGCGTTCAACGATCAGGACCGGGCCAGGAACGTCCACCACTCGCGGTTCATCACCTTGGTCCGCCGCGGGAACCGGATCCGACTCGCGTTCGACGAGAGCCCGATGCGGATCTGGACCAAGGCCGATCTCGCCAAGGTCCTCGAGCGGGAGGGGTTCCGCCCCGTCGAGTGGTGGGGCCGCATGCGGCTCGGGGCACGCTACGCCCCGAGGGCGAGCCCGCGCCTGGTCTCCGTCTCCCGGCGGAGGTGAGGCTCAGCCGCCGAGCCGGAACCCCCGGTACTCCGTCTCGCACGGCGTGGACCCGCTGATGTAGACCTCTCCTTCCGTGAGGTTGACGATGGAGCCGAAGAGGGTCTTCACCCGGTCCGCCTCTCGGTCCGCCGGGTTCACGTGGCGGCAGATGGAATCGGGGCGGGACAGGTGGTCCCGCTGGATCTTCATGATCGTCTCCGGGGTGACGCGGCCCGCCGCGGCCTCGAGGAGCTTGCGCGCGCGGTTGTATCGGAGGATGGAGCAGAACTTCTCCTGCCGGTCGTTCTCGTACTTCAGCATGTTCGCCCCGACGTAGTGGTTCGTGTGGACGAGCCGGCCGCCGACGCCGTACAAGGCCTCGAAGTCCGTGGCGGAGCCTTCCAGGGAGTACAGCTCGCCCTCCCGCGAGCAGACGATGTTGTTGAAGCTGGATCCGCGGCCCGCGGGCATGGCGGACTCGAGAGCCTCCTTGAGCGTGCGCGACTCGAGCACCCTCCGGGGCGGGAACATCTTCGGGATGCCCACGCGGACGTCGTTCGGGCTCACCGCGTTCCCCGTGAGGCTGAAGCCCGCGTCGTTGAAGCCCATGGTCGGGAAGAGCCCCTGGTACGACATGGCGAAGAAGGCGGGCTTGCCGTCGACCGCCACGCGGACGGGATGAACGAGGCCCTCGTAATCGGGCGCGTAGTCCTCGTTGTGCGCCACGAGCACGGATCCGTCCGTGGTCTGCTCCGGGCCCACCGCGACGTCCGTGCAGCCCTTGAGGCCCTGGGACGGGCTGTACCCGGACCACTGGGCGACCAGGGTGTCGAACGGCACGCCGCTCGCCGAGGCGTACCCGCGCATCTCCTCCACGATGTCGGGGTACCAGGCTTGGATGTGCGGCAGGACCTTGCGGCCGTACCGCTTCGCCCCGTCGAAGGTCGCGCCCTTCTCCCAGGTGAGCTCCTTCCGGAAGATCTCGACGGCGCGTTTCGCCGACGTCGCGAAGTGTTCCCCGAGCTGCTCCCCCACCTCCCGCGGCGCGCCGTGCGCGCGGAACATGGGCAGCGGAGCGTAGACGGCCTTCGCGGGCTCCAGGGTGGCGACCATGCATAGGGATGGGGGCGTCCCGTTATGAGACTTCCTCGAGACGGGCCGCGTCAGTCCTCGTCCGCGGCCCTCCGCTTCTGCCGCGGGAATCCGATTCGGTCGACGGCCGCCAGGACGAGGCCGAGCACGACGCCGTCCAGGATGGCCAGGATCGTGAACGCGGCGTACTCCCCTCCGAGCGGCATCCCCACCGCGTAGGCGGCCACGAAGAGGACGGGGAAGAGGGCCCACGCGGCGATCCAGCCCAGGACGGCCCCGGTGGCCCGCACGCGGAAGACCTCGCGGGGCGAGCCGCGGTGCATGAACAGGAGCATGAAGACCGCGGGCAGGACGACGACGGCCGCGAACTCCGCGGGCCCGAGCGTCCCGAGCGAGGCGAGCAGGGCCAGGAGGATGACGACGAGGCCGAGCAGGATGCCCTCGTAGGCGCGGACGAGGTCCACGATCAGCGGTCTCTCCGCGGACGTGAGGTCAGGACGCTCGGGGGCCACGTCCGCAGGATGCGGCGGTCCGCCTTAGAGGCTTGCCCTGGGAGCAGGAACCCTTTATGGGCCCGCGCCGCTTCTCCCGCCTGGATGACCGCCACGCGCGTCCTGTACATGGAGGAACGGAAGGGGCAGGACCCCGACCCCTGCTATCGCCGGGAGTTCGACGCGAAGGTCGTGGAGCGCGGTCCCGACTACGTCGTCCTGGACCAGACCCTGTTCTACGCGGAGGGGGGCGGCCAGCCGGACGACCACGGCATTCTCCGGTGGACCGGCGGCGAGGCCAACGTCCCCCGCGTGACCAAGGAGAAGGGCGTGGTGAAGCACCACGTGGACCGGATGCCCGAAGGGGACGACGTCCATGGCGTGATCGACTGGGAGCGGCGGTACAAGCACATGCGGATGCACACGTCCCAGCACATCATGTCCGGGCTCGTGTTCCGGATCTATGCCGCGCGCACGGTGGGCAACCAGATCCACGCGGACTTCAGCCGGGTGGACTTCCAGCCCGCGAACTTCACCGCGGAGGACCTCAGGCGGATCGAGGAGGAGTGCAACCGCGTCGTGGACGCGGCCATGGACGTCCGGATCTTCGAGGAGGACCGCGTGGCCGTGCAGAACCGAGTCGAGGACCGCGCGCTCCTGGACCTGATCCCCCAGAGCATCCGCCGCCTGCGGATCATCGAGGTCGGCAGCGCGGACTACTGTCCCTGCGGTGGCACGCACCTGAAGAACACGAAGGAAATCGGCCGCGTGAACATCCTGGAGAAGCGGTCCAAGGGCAAGGAGACGGACCGCATCTCGTACGAACTCCTCCCTCCCTGAAGAGAGTGAGTTCCGGCCGGACAATTACGCAACCAAGCTTATCAACCCGCACCCGCGTGGTCCTTCCCGGCGATCCGGAATGAAGGTGGGCATCGTGGGCGTGGGCAAGCTCGGGGGCGAGATCGCCTTCGCGCTCGCGCGCGACGGGATCTGGGACGAGCTCGTCCTCGTCGACGTGGTCGAGGAGCTCGCCTGGGCCCAGGCGGAGGACATCCGCACGGGCATCGCGGAGCGCTCCGACACGGTCGTCCGGTCCGGGACGATGGCGGACCTGAAGGACGCCAGCGTCGTCCTCCTGGTCGCCGGGCAGGGTCGCAAGCCGGGCATGACGCGGCTCGACCTGCTCCACGCGAACGCGCCCCTGGTCCGGGATCTGAGCCGCGCGATCGTCGCGGCCGTGCCCCAGACCACCCTGGTCGTCCTCACGAACCCCGTGGACGTGCTCACGACGATCGCCTGGGAGGCCTCGGGCCTGCCGCGGGAGCGCGTCCTCGGTTCCGGCGGTCTCCTGGACTCCGTCCGGTTCCGGTGCCTCCTCGCGGACCGATTCGGCGTCCACCCTTCGGCGGTCGAGGCGACCGTCCTGGGAGAGCACGGGGAGCGGACGGTGCCCCTCTTCAGCCGGGTCAAGGTCCGCGGGCAACCCGTGTCCGTCGACCCCGGGGAGCAGGCCAAGATTCTGAAGGAGCTCAAGGGGGTCAGCGCCAAGGTCATCGCGGGCAAGGGAGGGACGGCGTTCGGCCCCGCGGGCGCGACCCAGAGTCTCCTCCACGCCCTCATGTCCCGCACCCTGTCCACCGTGCCCGCGTCCGTGGTCCTCCAGGGCGAGTACGGCATCCGGAACATCGCCCTCTCCGTTCCCGTGGTCGTCAGCAACGGGCGGTTCCTCCGCGTGGAGGAGTGGGAGCTCGCGCCGGAGGAGCGGACCGCCCTGCAGGCCGCCGCCCGCGATCTGGGCGAGTTCGCGGAAGATGCGTCCGTGGTCCTCGGGCTCGCGGTGCGCCACACCACCCTGGACCAACTCGTGAAGTCCGCCGCGCCCTGAGACCTGGGCGGGACGTCACAGGTCGACGGCCTGCTGGCCATCCCAGATCTTCCGCGGCCCCTTCTCGGCCGCAGGAATGAGCAGATCCCGGTGGGATTTCGTCGGGATGACGAAGAACTCCTCCGTCTTCCCTTCCCCGGAGAGGAGCACGAGCTTCACCTTGCCGCCCTCCATGGGCTCGCCCGTGTCGGGGTCGAGGTAGTGGTACCGCACGTAGCGCCCGCGGTCGATCAGGCAGCGGACCTCAATCTCGCCCTTCTTCGTCCGCGTGAGGACCTCGTCGGGGAAGGCGGTCATCCGGATCGAACGGCGAAGGCCGTGACGCGGGAAAAGCGTTCGGCCGCCATATCAACCTTAAACGAGGTTAACGCCTCGCCGAAGCGGGGGACAGGACTCACGGCCCTCCCTCGGTCCTACGGCGATCCGCGCCGCTCGAAGAGCACCTTCTCCCCGTAGGTGATCTTGAGAATCTTGTAGAACGGGATGGTCGCCCTCGCCGTGGTGAAGTAGCGATGGCCGAGGCTCACGATTTCGGCGCCCGAGAGGACGCGACCGCCTCCGGGCCGGGTCCGGTCCGCGATCCAAATCTCCGCGCGGGACAGATCGAGCCCCCTGCGCCACTTGAGCTCGTTGAGCGTCTCGCGGGCCGTCCTGGTCACGGGCAGCGCATGCGCGACCCCCGCTAAGCCCTTTCTCGGTGCCGAAATCGCCTCTGCCGGAGCTCCGTCGCGGGAAGTCTCGCAGCCGGCCGCGCTCGGAGGTCCCCGTGCGCGCACTGGTTCATCTGGCGGACCCGTTCAATGGGCTCCGGAGGGGGAGGCGGGGTCACCTTGGAGGCCTGCGCAAGACGATCGGAGTGGGCGACCACAAGCGGTTCCTGAATGAATCACGGGCGTGGCCGGCACGGCACCCCGTCGGCCGCTCAGCTGGGCGGGACGAAGAACTCGATCCAGATCCCGTTCGGGTCCCGGATGTACGCCCAGCGGTGGACCGCGTCCTGCATCTCCAGGACCGCGGGGTAGCCGGCCTTCCTCGCCTCGGCGAGCACCCCATCCAGGTCCGTGGTCTCGAAGGCGAGATGGTCCAACCCCTCTCCCACGTCGTACTTCGTGTCGAACCGGCTTCCCTCGGGGTAGTGGTTCAGTTCCAGCTGATGTCCGCCCTCCTCCATGACGAGGATCGCGACGGTCCCTTTCGTAGACGGCTGGGAGAACCGCTCCACCTCCTTCATGCCCAGGACGCTCGTGTAGAACTTGACGGACGCCTCGAGATCCTTCACGCGGATGCCCGTATACGCGAACTTCACCTTCATGCTCTCGCCGCGCCGAAGGGCCGCCGGGGGATAAGCCCTTGGCTTCCCGAAGCTGGCGCCATACGACGTGCGCCCCACCGAGCCTCTTCTCCGGCCGCGCTCATGGGTCCCCTCATGCCGGGGCCTCACAGCCCGGCGCTTCACGGGCCGGCCAACCGGCGGGTCGGGCTTAACGGTTGTCCATACACCCCTCCGTGCGGAATTCGTGTCCGCAAAGCCCTTATCGGGTGACCCCGTTCCGTACGCCGATGGACTACCCGCCGAAGGTTCGCGCCCTCCTGGAGAAGGCGAAGGCGGACAGGGGTGACGCCGTCCGCGTGAAGGCCCGCGGAGAGACGTACGAGGGCGTCCTCATGCCCCACACCTCGTTCAGCGGCGAGGACATCCTGACGATCAAGCTGGGCAGCGGGTACAACATCGGCATCGCCTTGGAGGACGTCCAGGCGGTGGAGGTCACCGCGAAGCACACGCCGCACGCGGTGGACCGCACACTGCCCCCGCCCTCCCAGGCCAAACCCACGATTGCGGTCCTCGGCACCGGCGGCACGATCGCCTCGTACGTGGACTATCGCACGGGGGCCGTTCATCCCGCGGTCACCGCGGAGGAGCTCGTATTCAGCGTGCCCGAACTCCTGGACGTCTGCAACGTGAAGGCGCGGGTCATCTACAGCATCTACAGCGAGGACCTGAAGCCCGAGAACTGGCAGAACCTGGCCCGGGAGGCCGCTGCGGAACTCAACGCGGGCGCCAGCGGCGTGCTCATCCCGCATGGCACGGACACGCTCCACTTCACCACGGCGGCGCTCTCGTTCATGCTCCGCGACCTGACCGGCCCCGTGGTCGTCGTCGGTTCCCAGCGGTCCAGCGACCGGCCGTCCTCGGACGCGGCGTCCAACCTCCTCTGCGGCGCGCGCGTGGCCACCTCGGACCTGGGCGAGGTCGTCGGCGTCATGCACGCGGAGACCTCGGACTCCTACGACTGGATCCACCGCGGGACCAAGGTGCGCAAGATGCACTCCTCGCGCCGGGACGCGTTCCGCGCGATGAACGCCACGCCGCTCGGCCAGGTCCGCCCCGAGGGCCCCGTGGAGTTCACGGAGCCGGTCCAGCCGCGGGCCCGAGGGCCCACGAAGGCGGACGCCAAGCTCGACCTGGACGTCGCCCTGGTCCACTTCTACCCCGGGATGAGGCCTGCCGTCCTCGAGAACTGCCTCCGGGACGCCCACGGGGTCGTCCTGGCGGGCACGGGCCTCGGGCACACGGCCCATGACCTGATCCCCGCGATCCACCGCGCGACGCGGGACGGCATTCCCGTCGTGATGACGACGCAGACCCTCCAGGGCCGCGTCTCCCTGCGCGTGTACGACACGGGCCGCGACCTGCTCAAGGCGGGCGTCATCAGCGGGGAGGACATGCTCCCCGAGGTGGCCTACGTGAAGCTCATGTGGGTCCTGGGCCACACGCGGGACCCCGCGGACATCGCCCAGGCCATGGTGTCCAACGTCGCGGGGGAGATCAACCCGCGGATTGGCCTGGACGAGTTCTCCGACTGAGGCGGCTGCCCCACGCCGTCCCTCGTTAAGCTTATGCGCAGCCAGGGGTTGACGCGACGCAAGCACGATGAAGATCGACCAGGTCGGCGAGGTGGGCGTCGTCATGACGGCGGCGAACGAACCCGTCCTGACGGGCAAGGACCAAGTCATCGGCTTCCGCGCCCTGAACTATGAAATCTACAAGGGCACCTTCCTCGCGAAGCGGCCCATCGTCGAGAAGCGACACGGGTGGGCGTGGCAAACGCGGCAGCGCATCCTCCTCCTCGACGACGAGTGGCTCGACCTGCCCGGCGGGAAGAAGGGCAAGCGCTACCACGAGATTCCCTTTGAGGAGGCGACAGGCATTGTGCCGAAGAAGCGGCGCGTCCTCCTGCACACGGAGGACGCGGAGCACGGCAAGGTCGTCTTCGAGTTCCGCCCCTTCGGCGCGGCCTCGCGGCTCCTCGCCTGGCTCAAGAAGGAGCTGGAGCACCGCGAGATGCGCGAGGACGGCACTCTCGCCTCGCCCTACCGCCCCGAGGACCGTCAGCGGCAGGCCTGAACCCGAAAGCGACATGTTGATGTGCCGCGGCCACGACTCTCCCCGCGAGGGATTCCCATGGCGGTTCCCGCGGAATACGACCAGGTCTGGGAGATGCTCGCGACCACGCACCGCAAGCTGCACGGGGACCACAAGCCCCCGGTCGGCGACATGAACTGCTGCCCCGAGTACGCGCTCATGATGGCCCTCCGCGCCGCGTCGACCTTGCGCGACGACTATCCGGCGTACCTGCTGCGTCGCGCGTCCGCACTTCCCGACCTGGACCAGGAGTTCTACGTGGAGAACATCCTCTCCACGGACGGGGAGACACCGCCCGCGGATCCCGAGGCGCTGCGGGAGTATCGCGCGGCCCGGCGGCACCACATCCTCTGGAACGAGCTGAAGACGGCGGCGGCCCGGATCGAGGAACTCGAGGCCAGGCTGGAGCGGCCGGGCTAGGGCCCGACGCGCCCGGCGTGCGCAGCGGCCGCGAAAGCCTTATTCGAACCCCCCGGCCTTCCCGAAGTGCATGGACTACCGGGCCCTCGGGCTCAAGGTCGGACTCGAGATCCACCAGCAGCTGGACACCCACAAGCTGTTCTGCGACTGCGCCTCCCGCCTCGCGGAGGAGGACAGCGGAATCCGCTTCCAGCGCCGCCTGCGCCCCACGCAGAGCGAGCTGGGCGAGGTGGACGCCGCGGCCATCGAGGAGGCGCGCCGCCACCTGACTTTCGTCTACGAGGCCACGCCGAACACGTGCCTCGTCGAGGCGGACGAGGAGCCGCCCCACGCTCCCAACGAGCACGCGCTGGACATCGCCCTCGAGATCTCCCTCCTCCTCGGAGCGAAGCCCGTGCGGGAGGTCGACTTCATGCGGAAGATCGTGATCGACGGCTCCAACACGGCGGGGTTCCAGCGATCCGCCCTGGTTGCCCTGGACGGCGCGATCCAGGTGAACGGCAAGCGGATCGGTGTCCCGACCATCCTCTTGGAGGAGGACGCCGCGCGGAAGGTCGGGGAGAAGGCGGACGAGATCTTCTACCGCCTGGATCGGCTGGGCATCCCCCTCTCCGAGATCTCGACCACCCCGGACATCGCGACCCCCGAGGAGGCGCGCGAGGTCGCCCTGGCCATCGGATCCCTCCTGCGCGCGACGCGCAAGGTGATCCGCGGCATCGGGACCATCCGGGAGGACCTCAACGTCTCCATCCGGGGCGGTGCGCGCATCGAGATCAAGGGCGTCCAGGAGCTGCGGCTCATCGAGACCTTCGTCCAGAAGGAGGTCGAGCGGCAAGTCATGCTCATCGACGTGGCGAAGGAGCTCCAGAAGCGCGGCGGAGGAGCGGTTCCCCCGGACGGCATGGATCTCACGGTCCTCTTCACCCACTCGGCGTCCAAGGTCATCCAGTCCGCGCTCACGAAGGGCGGGAAGGTCTACGGATGGCCGCTCCCGAAGTTCGCGGGCCTCCTGAAGGGGAAACTGGGTCCCGAACTCGCGGCCCACGCCACCGTGGCCGGCGTCGGGGGCATCTTCCACTCCGACGAGCTGCCCGCGTACGGCGTGACCGAGCATGAGGTGGACGCGGTCCGCGGCGCGCTGACGTTGGGAGACCAGGACGCCTTCGTTCTCGTGGCCGACGAGGAGGCCAAGTGCCTCCACGCCCTCGAGGAGATGCTGCCTCGCGCCCAGTACGCCGGGAAGGGCGTCCCCGAGGAGACCCGCGATCCCCGGCCCGACGGCACGAGCGTGTACAGCCGCCCCCTCCCAGGGAAGGCGCGGATGTACCCCGAGACGGACGTGCCCCCGCTTCGCGTGCACGAGGACCGACTGCGGCGGATCCGCGAGCACCTTCCCGAGCGGCCCGAGGCAAAGGTCCCCCGGCTCGCACGGCAGTACGGGGTCCACGAACAGCAGGCGCGGCAGCTCGTGCAAGAAGGCAGCGACGACCTCTTCGAGCTCATCGCCAAGGAGTTCGGCGAGGCCACCCTCGTCGCAACAGTCCTCCTGTACCACTACTCCGAGCTGCGGCGCGCGGGACTCGACGTGGACGGCATCCCGGAGGACCACCTGCGCGAGCTCTTCTCCCTCCTGAAGGCGGGCCGCTTCGCCAAGGAGGCGATCCCCGACCTGCTGCGCGAGATGGCGAAGACCGGGAGCCGTGCCTCCACGGCCCTGGAGAAGGTGGGCGTCCAGGGGCTCAGCCGCGCGGACGTCGAGCGGATCGTGGACGAGGTGCTCGACGCATCTGCGGACCTCATCCGCTCCCGCGGCGCCGCGGCGGAGAAGGGGATCATGGGCCGCGCCATGGAGAAGCTGCGGGGACGCGCGGACGGGAAAGTCGTGAGCGAGGTCGTCCACGCTCGGCTCGAAAAGAGAATGCGGGAAGAAAAGAAAGGGACGAACTGAGGCGCCTCCGCACCGCAAGAGGGCACTACTCACTAGTGGTGCTTGCCCTTCTTCGTCTTCTTCACGGCCTTCTTCGTCGTGACAGGGGTCAAACTCCTCCTGGGGGAGACCCCGTTTCACGTCGCATCGTCAGACGGTTCACCGCTTGAACGGGGTGCAGGAACGCCGTCGGAACCGCTCGCCGCGAACGGTTAAGCTCGCGCACTCCATCCCCGTGCCGTCGAGGCGATCGCGGTGAAGGTCTTCCTCTCCGTGGACATGGAAGGGATCACGGATGTCGTGAACGAGCTCGAGACGGACCCGGAACATGGAGGCGAGGCGTACCAGGCGAACCGCCATCGCATGACGCGCGAGGCGAACGCCGCGATCGAAGGGTGCCTCGCCGCGGGCGCCCAGGAGATCCTCGTCGCCGACAGCCACTGGAACTTCGACAACCTGATCCCCGAGGAGCTGCACGAGTCCGCGACCCTGCTCCGCGGGCATCCCCGATCCTTCTCCATGCTCCAGGATCTCGACGGGTCCTTCGCCGCGGCCCTCTTCGTAGGCTTCCACGCCATGGCGGGCACGCCACGGGCCATCCTGGACCACACGTTCACGGGGCGCGTGCGGTCCGTCCGGGTCCACGACCGCGGGGTCGGTGAGACGGGGATCAACGCGTTCCTCGCAGGCTTCTTCGAGGTGCCCGTGGTCCTCGTCACCGGGGACGCGGCCGTGTGCGCGGAGGCCCGGACCCTCCTACCGTGGGTCCGTACGGCCCAGGTCAAGGAGGCCGTGAGCTCGGGCGCGGCGCGGAACCTGCATCCCAAGCGGGCCGCGGACCTGATCCGCGGCGAGGCGGAGAGGGCCGTCCGGAGCGTGGACCAGGCGTCCGCCCTCCAGGCGGAGACGCCCGTGGGCATGGCCGTGGAGTTCAAGGGGACGGAGCACGCGGACCACGCGGAACTCACACCGGGCGTGACGCGCGTCGGCGGTGCACGAATCGAGTTCACCGCACCCGACTTCCGCGAAGCGTTCCGGACGTTCTACGCGGCCGTCGCCCTGGCCTCGGGAGCCTGAGCCGGCAAGCGCGCGCATCCGCAGGTCGCCAGGCCGGTCGATGGGGACGTGGTCTGGAGACGGCCGCGGCACTCGGGAATCCATGGATGACCTTCTTCGCCGCTGCGACCGGCGAGAGCGAGCACGGCGCCTCTATGACCCGACATTCCCCTCTTCACTCCAATGACGGTTCTCGGTGGGGAGGATCTCCTTCCGATCTTCCTCGCGGCCGTAGCGGCCGTTCTGGTGTTCTCCGGCATCTTCGTCCGGCTCAATCGAGACCTCTGGGTCGAGGCGCTCGCTGCGGCGGTGGCCTGGTCCCTCGCCGCGTACGTTCTCCTGGGCATCACGGCCTCGAGCAGGTACTGGGACCTGTACTGGGTCTTCGCCTCCGTGGTCGTGGGCTACATCGTAAGCCTCGGGAGCCTGATCACGCTCGTTAGGCGTCGTCACGCAAAGACGTAGATGGGTGAGGCATCGACACGGGTACACCGTCCCCGCTCCCATCCGCTCTCACGCGGCCGCCAGTCGTCGCATCTCTGGGATTTGTCGCGTTGTCAACCGCTTCCCGACGGCGGGCAGGAGAACCTATATAACGCTACATCCGATTCGCCGGCGGTGAGAAGGGACTTGGCCATGGCCGCAAAGAAGGCCGCGGGCAAGGGGGATGATTGGTTCTCATCCCTCGACGCGGAACTTGAGAAGAAGACGAAGGAGATCATCGAGGACGTCGGCGAGCAGACCGAGGTCCGCCTCGAGCTGAACCGCACGCTGATCGAGGATTTCTGGAAGGTCTGGAAGCGGTTCAACAAAATCAACGTCCACTTCACCCTGGAGCCCTCGTACAGCAACTGGGGCGTCTTCACGGAGACGTTCCCCGAGGGGGACTGGAAGTGGCGGCCCGGGTTCAACCCGGCCGCCGTCCAATCCGTCCAGCTCCTCGACCGGTCCATGGACGAGGGGCGCGTGGGCGACGCGGTCAAGGTGAACTACGTCGAGGGGGACGGCAAGGTCCACCTCAAGATGACGTTCGAGTACTCCGAGGGCGAGCACTACTACAAGTACAGCGGCTGGAAGCGGATCTGGACCATCCACACCCTGTACGACGCGGCGACCGACCGGGTGAGCCTGGATGACCTGCACCAGATCCTCGCGGAGCTCGTCAAGGTCTGGTATGAGAGCCACCTGCGGCGGAACCGGGACATCCTGATCAAGTACCTCAAGCAGACGTACGAGAAGGTCGAGACGTTCAACCAGTGAGCCGCACGCGACCCGACAAGTATCGGCGCTGATTTCCAGCGCGCAGGCTATATCACCGCAGGCGGGACATCGCAACCGTCGTGGACAGCCTTCTCCCGACCGCGCTCCTCTTCCTGTTCCTGGCGACCTTCGCCTTCACCACCCTGGACTGGCGGCTGCGGCGGAAGAGACTGGGCGGAAACGTCCCTCCGAGCTGGGACTGCCCCCACTGCGGCGTGACCAACGAGGCGGACCGGGCCGTCTGCTGGTCGTGCAGCGCCGCCATCTCGGCGAACCGCTTCTTCCCCGAGATGGGGCCCATGGCCGCGGACACCTGGCGCTGCCACCATTGCGGCGCTTGGAACGGGACGAACCGCCACGCGTGCTGGTCCTGCTCCAGCACGCCCGCGAAGCAGCCCAAGCGCCAGGCGTGAGTCGGAAACCGCCGCGACGTCCCGCGAGCTCGACCGGCCGGGGGTCCAGCTCGGTGTGGCGTCAAATCATGTACCAACAAGCTTTAGGACGACCGAAAGCTCACCCCCTCCTGCCCCCGGACAAGGAGCGAATTTCGTGAACACGCATTTCTCCAGATTAGGTGCCCGCAGTCTGATTGCCCTCGTGGTCCTGGCCCTGTCGATCGCCGGGGTCGCGGCGATGCCGTCCAGTCGGGCCGCGGCGCCCCTCACGTTCCACGTGACCCTCGGGGCGGCCAGCCCGGACATGGCTCTCATGGGCATGGCATTCTATCCGAGCGACCTCACGGTCCACCGTGGCGACCTCGTGGTCTTCACGGACTACCTCATCGAACCGCACACGGTGACCTTCGGGGTCGATGGCCCGATCACGAATCCGTTCGCGTTCTTCGCGCCCCAGAACCTCACGGGACTTGGAACGGCCACGTTCACCAACACGGGGATCCTGAACTCGGGACTGCTCGTGCCGAATGGCCCGTTCGGGAACAGCCTCGCCCTCACGGTGGACGTCGGCCCGGGCACCTATGCGTTCCAGTGCGCGTTGCACCCGTTGATGCACGGCACGATCACCGTGGTCCCGGACTCCCAGAAGCTGCCCCACACGGACGCCCAGTACCAACATATGGCCCATGCCCGGATGACGGTTGACGTGGCCCACGCGCGGGACATCGCGGAGGCCTCCGCGGAGGCCGCGGCGACCGCCTCGGACATCGAGGGCACGGGCATCGAGGTTGCGGTGGGCGGCGGGAACGGAGTCTCCACGGTCATGCGGTTCTTCCCGTCCGACCTGACCATCCAGGTGGGCGATACGGTGACCTTCGTGAACCGGGATCCCTTCACACCCCACACGGTCACCTTCGGGGCCGAACCGCCGGGCGGCGACCAGGGCCTCGTGGCCCCCGCCAACCGGAGTGTTCCGTTCAACACGGCCACGGACTACGACGGATCGTTCAACCTCAGCTCCGGCTTCCTGCTGTCCTCCCTGCCTTGGGGGAACATGTTCAGCGTGACGTTCACCGCACCCGGGACCTACGGATACATCTGCGGGCTTCACGACCTGATGGGCATGGTCGGAACGGTCACCGTCGAAGCTTGAACCGACGTCGGCGGGGTGGCCGCGTCCTCAGTGGACGCCGCGGAACATCCCGCCGTCTATTTGGATCACGTTCCCCGTGACGTAGGACGCGCGGTCCGAGACCAGGTACGTGACGAAATCGGCGATCTCCTCGGGCCGGCCGAAGCGGCCCAGAGGGATGGCCTTTGCTTCTTCCCGGCGGATCTCCTCCAGGGCGCGGCCCTCGCGCTCCGCGCGGACCTTGTGGATCTCGATCAGCCGGTCCGTGGCGACGAGGCCGGGGGCGATCGCGTTCACGCGAATGCGGTCCGGGGCCACCTCCCGGGCGAGGGTCTTCACCAGACCCACGACGGCCGCTCGCATGGCGTTGGAGAGGAGGAGGTTGTCGATGGGCTGCTTCACGCTGATCGAGGTGATCGCGACGATGGAGCCGCCGCCCCGGGAGCGGATGGCGGGGACCGCGGCCCGCGCCAGCCGCACGGCACTCATGAGGGTGAGGTCGTACGCCTTGGCCCATTGCTCCTCGGTCAGGCTCTCGAACCGGCCCGTGGGCGGGCCCCCCGCGTTCGTCACGAGGATGTCCACGCCGCCGAACGTGCTGCGCGCCCGGTCGACGAAGTTCGTGGCGTCCGCGAGCCGTGCGACGTCGGCCGGGAACGCGAGGACGTCGGTCCCCGTCTCCTTGCGGATCGCCGCGGCCGCGGCTTCGAGCGGGTCCTTGTTCCGGGCGCAGATGGCGACCTTGGCGCCCTCCCGTGCGAGATTCAGCGCGATCGCACGGCCCATCCCCTGGCTGGCCGCCGCCACCAGGGCCACCTTCCCCTTCAACCCCAGGTCCATGGCCCACGGAGAGCCGCGGGATTCTATGAAGCTTGGGCCGTCTCAGGCGACCGCGGAGGGGGGCGCTCGGAGGAAGCTGCGCATCTCCCCCACGGGCTGGAAGCCCAGGGTCTGGTACATGACCTGGGGGGAGTCGAGGAGGTCCGTGAACAGGAGGGAGTACTCGGCCCCCGCGTTGATGGCCTCCTTGGAGACGTCGAAGAGCAGGGTCCGGGCCACGCCCCGGTTCCGGAACTCGGGCATCGTGGCCACGTCGCCGATGAGCGCGAACTTCCCTCGCGACCAGAGGGAGATGGTCCCCGCGGGCTGCCCCTGATAGTAGCCGACGTAGTCGTGCTGGCCGAGGACCGCGCCGCGGTCCCTGCCGATGGCGTACAGCTGCCGCGACTCCTCCGCTGCATAGCCCATCCCGGCGAAGAGGCGCATCCGGAGACGGCGGAAGTCCTCCTCCGGGGCGTCCGTCCCGACCTTCCGCAGGGCGAGATCGGGGTTCGTGATGCAGGCGGGCAGCCCGACCCGCGCCATGGCCCGTTCCGCGGAGGGATGGAAGCCGAGGGTCACGAACGCCTCCTGGTTCTCGAAGGCCACCTGGGCGTCGTCGAACACGACGTTCCGGTGGCGGACCGGGGTCCCCCGGAACGCGTCGTCCAAGGCGGCGAGGATCTCCTCGATCCCTCCGGCGGGCAGCCGCTCGACCCAGGCCAGGTTGGCCGCGTAGATGAGCGGGTAGCCCAGGTGGCGCACGACGGCCCCGAAGGGCGTCGCGCGGACCTCGGCCCCGGTCTCCACCCAGGTCCGCTCGAAGGACCGCGCCGTGCGGAGGAGGTCCCGGGTGTCCATGGTCCCGACCAAGGGGGACGCGGTCATGAAGCTTTGCGCCCGCGGCCTAGAAGCCCACGAAGACGTCGAGGAGGATGCCGATGACGATGAAGACGACGGCGACCACGATCCAGAACTTGGCGTCGCGGCTGAGCTTCATGGTCGTCGAACCGGCCCAGACCACCGGGGGCTAATAGGGTTTCGTTCCAGGCATCGGGTCAAGGCAGCCCGTACATCCGGTTGGGACGAAGGATCTCGGGGAAGCGGCGACGAAGCGCCCTCCGCGTCTCGTCGCAGAGGTGGCAGGCATCCGCGTACCTCCGCCGGTGAGCCACGCGATACCGCCGGACGAGCCCGGCCGGGCCGCCCGAGACCAGGGGCCCGGCGATGGGGTGGGCCTCCGGATCGTACGCCCGTACAATCTCACGGAGCGACCTCTCGAAGACGTTGCCCAAGGAGATGCCCTGACAGAGATGCACGTTCCCTTCGGGATCGATGTGGACCCGCTCCGGGTCCCGCAGATTCTCGTGGGGACAACGGTCCAGCTCGGTCCACGGGTGGAGACGGGCGCGGCGGACGAGTTGCTTCGCCGCTCGGCCGCGGTACATGACTGCGGACACCCCGGGCGGCAGCTGGCCTACGCTCGGGGCGGCATCGGCCTCCTCGGGCTGGGCGACCCGGATCATGCCGCAGGGGATCCCGAGGTCCCGGGCCGCGGTGGCCGCGTTCTCCGCCAGCCGGCCGTCCTCCGCGTCCCCGTGGTAGTTGTCGCTGCTGAGGGACAGATCCTGGACGAGACCGTGGAACGGCCGCAGGGCTTCCCTCGCCTCGCGGACCCCCGTGGCCCAGTAGGCATTGGAGACGATCCCGACCCGGAACCCCTTCCGTGCGGCGAGCCGGACCCCCGCCCGGAGGAGCGGATAGAAGAGGAAGGGCTCCCCGCCCTCGAAGAAGATCCACTCGATGCCGCCCAGGTCCTCCGCCTGCCGCAGGATCTCCCGGACGTCCGCCAGGGACATCGTGCCCCGCGCCTCCGGGCTGCTCCAGACGAAGCAGTGGTCGCACTCCAGGGTGCACTGGTAGGTCAGGAGGAGATGGAGCCCCGTGAGCGGCACGGACGCCCCATGGGTCCTGGGACCCTAGGAACCTCCGTATTGACTGTTCCCGGACGAGCACTTTCGCGCACCCCGCCGAGACCCTTTATACCGCCGCGGCGTACCCAGAACCGAGGCGAGAAATCGACACGCCTCGGGAACGTGATTCTACGAGAGAGGAGTTGGCGCCCCATGTCCAGGACATCACCCGGGCGCTCGGCGGAAAAGTGAGCGAGTCGGAGATCGAGAAGGAGCTGTCCAGCTACCTGAACGTGTACCGGGTCTCCCTGGACACGGCGAAGCGGTCCATCGTCAAGAAGCATGGCGGCAATCCTGCGGGCCTCGCGGTCGGGATCAACAAGACGATCCGCGAGCTCGCGCCGGGGGAGCAGTCCGTGAACCTCCTGGCTCGGATCGTGGCCGTCAACGAGAAGGACGTGACCGTGGAGAGCGGCACGAAGCGCATCCTGTACGGCATCCTCGGCGACCCGTCGGCGACGATCCCCTTCACGGCGTGGGAGCCGCTCAACGTGCCCCTGGCCAAGGGGGACGTGGTCCGCGTGACCAACGCGTACACGAAGGAGTACCGCGGACAGGTCCAGGTCAACTTCGGCGTGCGGACGACGGTCTCCAAGGAGAAGCCGGACGCCCTGCCGGAGTACAAGCCCGCCGCGGGCGTGGGCATGCCCTACGTGGGCAAGCCTACCGCGATGAAGGTCGTGGACCTTCGCGAGGGCGCGTCCAACGTCGCGGTGACCGCGCGCATCCTGTCCGTGGAGGCGCGGGAGGTCGAGGTGGACGGGGCCAAGAAGGCCGTCTACAGCGGCGTCCTGGCCGACGAGACGGGGAAGAGCCAGTTCAGCGCCTGGAAGGACTTCGGCCTCGCGGAGGAGGACGTCCTGCGGATCGAGGGCGCATACGTCAAGTCGTGGCGGGGCATCCCCCAGATCAGCTTCGACGACCGCGCGTCGGTCACCAAGCTCAAGGACGACGCCCTGGCGCCGGCGTCCAAACTGGGCGAGAGCCCGCGGATGTGGATCGAGGACCTCGCGGAGCGCGGGGGCGGCGTGGACGTCACCGTGCGGGGCATTCTGATCGACCTGCGCGAAGGCTCCGGCCTCGTGTACCGCTGCCCCGAGTGCAACCGGGTCCTGCGGAAGGGCGCGTGCCGCATCCACGGCGAGGTCAAGGGGAACGCGGACCTCCGCGTGAAGGCCGTCCTGGACGACGGCAGCGGCGCCCTGACTGCCGTGTTCAACCGCGAGCTCACGGAGGCCCTCCTGGACAAGACCATGGACGCGGCGATCGCCCAGGCCAAGGAGGCCATGTCCGCGGACGTCGTGCGGGACGAGCTGTCGGACCTCCTCGTGGCCCAGCCCATCGAGGCCCGCGGGAACGTGACGTCGGACGACTACGGGTTGATGATGATCGTGGACTCCGCCAAGATGCTCCGGGTGGACGTGCAGACGGAGGCGCGGGAGATGCTCGAGCAGATGGAGGGATCCGCATGATGCGCGAGGTCGCCTGGCGGCTCTTCGCCGGGGAGTACAACGACGCGACCCTCGAGGTCGAAGGCACGGGCGAACGGGCGCCGTCCTACGTCATCACGCCCCTGGGCGCCAAGGTGAACCGGATCTTCGTCGTCGGCGTGATCACGGACGTGGAGAACGTCGGGACGGACATGCAGCCCATGTGGCGCGCCCGCGTGTCCGACCCCACGGGCACGTTCCACGTGTACGCGGGGCAGTACCAGCCCGAGGCCGCCGCGGCCCTGTCCCAGCTCAAGCCGCCCGTCTTCGGCGCCATCGTGGGCAAGAGCCGCGTGTACTCGCCCGAACCGGGGACCGTGTACACGTCCATCCGCCCCGAGGTGATCAAGGCCGTGGACGAGCGCGTGCGGGACTTCTGGATCCTGGAGGCCTGCCGCTCCCTGCGGAAGCGCCTGGACGCCGCGGCGGAGGCCGGGAAGATGGACCCGCCGACCAAGGAAGCCCTGGTCCAGATCGGGGTCAAGGCGGCCCTCGCGGACGGCCTGGTCCAGGCGTCGGCCCACTACGGGAAGGCGGACCTGTCGCGGTACACGGCCATGCTCGCGGAGTCCCTGCGGTACCTGCTGCCCGAGTACCGGGAGTACCGCCCGCCCGAGGCCGAACCCACGGTGACCGAGCCGGCGGCCCAGGCGGAGGCCAAGGAGCCCGAGGAGCCCACGGCGGACGAGGACAAGGTCCTCGAGGTCATCGCGTCCCTGGACAAGGACGGCAAGGGCGCCCCGTGGGAGGGGATCCTGGATGCCGCGGGCAAGGCGGGCGTCTCCAAGGACAAGCTCGAGGAGAGCATCAACAGCCTGCTCGACAAGGGGCTGATCTACGAGCCCATCCTGGGGCGGATGAAGAAGATCTGAACCTCAGGCGGAGGGCATCCGGCCCTCCGCCAAATCCTTGATTCGCTGGAGCGCGTGCTCCGTCCCTTCGCCGGCATGCTTCACGAAGGGGCGCGTTCCGAGCTTGAGCATCCCCGTGAGCCGGACGTCGTAGACGGCGGACAGCCGCGTCTGGCCATCCCCGGCGGGGATGACCTCCACCGTCTTCGTGCCCCGCATGGGCCCCTGGAGGAGCTCGTGGACCACGCGGCGGGGCGGCTCCAAGGTGACCCGCTCCCGCTCCTTCCGCTCCCGGAACGCCAGGGTGACCTCCCGCTCCACGACGTTCCCGCTCGTGGACAGGGTGCGGACGGCCTTCGTGCCCTTCCAGATCTCGGGCTCCCGGTCCAGGGCGGAGGCCAGGGACCAGACCTTCTCGGGGTCCGCGGCGATCGTGACGGTCTTCTCGATGCGTGCCATGGCCATCCGACACGCCTCTTGGGCATAAACCCCGCGCTCAGTACGTCAGGGTGGCCTTGCAGGACCAGCACTTGTGGGCCGACGTGCCCACGCGCGCGCCGCAGGCGCTGCAGCGGCGGACGCCCGGGGCGTACTCCGCGATCCGCTCCAGCTTGGCGACCCCGATCTTCCCGGTCACGAAGCCGCCCAGTCCGGAGGCCAGGGCGAGGGCCAGGGCGAGCAGCTCCATCCAGGGGTTCACCCAGAAGAAGATCTCGATCAGGTACAGACCCGCGAAGGCGCCCAGGTAGCCGCCGAAGAACCCCAGGGTGCCCAGATACGTCTTCCGCCCCGCGAAGGCGCCCACGCCGAACAGGGCGACGCCGAGGAAGAAGAGGCGGAACTCCAGGTAGGGGACGAACGTGCTCGCGAAGCCCGCGACGGCGGACAACGCGACGGAGGTCAGGATGGCTAGCACGAAACCCGCGAGGGGATTCCGGACGGCGGCCGAAGCCATGCAGCTCCCACCGGGGCCGCCTACCCCGGGGTGCGTTCAAGTACCTGACGTCCTCGCTATCATCCGGTGATAATGAGGAAAGGTCAGGCCATCATCTGGAGAATGGCCTCAACCGCGGAGAGGGACGCCTGGACCGCCACGCGATCGGGCGCGTCCGGGCGGCGTTCCAGGTAGAACCGCAGGTCACCCCGCGCGACGCTGAACCGGTTCAGGCGGTGGGCCAGGAGGCCTCGATCCCGCCGGTCCACCGCATTCTCCGGATCGAGGAACACCTCCTTCTCGACGACGGGCCACGCACGCACGGGATCGTCCGCGGTCAGGTAGTTCCGCTTCAGGTTGTTCAGCATCCGCATGATGATCTGCCGCTTCCGGACCGGCGCCAAGAGATCCTCGGAGAATTCCAGGCTGTCCCCGTACACGTGCTGGACCAGGCGCTCGCAGTCTTCCAGGGTGAGGATCTGGCCACCGTCGAAGGGGTCGAGGAGCAGGGATGAGTGGCCCTGCCGCGCCTCCACGATGAAGTGGCCCGGTAGGCCGATCCCTACGACGGTCAGGGCCACGCGGCGGGCCACCTCCATGTAGACCACGCTGAGCGTGATCGGGATGCCGAGCTTGCGGTCCAGGACCTCGTTCAGGTAGGAGTTCCGCGGATCGTAGTAGTCTTGGGCGTCGCCGCGGAAGCCCAACTCTCCGAAGAGGTGGCCGTTCAGCGCCTCCACGATCTCGAGCAGGGAGCTGTCCGGCCCAATGCGCTCCACGACGGGCGCTGCCAGCTCGTCCAGCTGCAGCAGGTACGCTTCGATATCGAGACCGGGATACGCGTCCTCCGCGATCAGCAACGCGGCTTCCGCCAGATCGATGGCGGATTCCGGCCGACCCATCACGCGGGCGAACCGGGCCAGATTTGACAAAGGAACCGTCTGCTCCATCCAGGCCCGTCGTCCCTAGGCCAGACGGCATGATAAGGTTTCCCGGATACGCCTCGCGAATCGGCGATTTCCTTCCCGCGCGCGTACGCACGCGTCACTAGGCCATTATCATTCGTATGCATGGATTTAATTCATGGTCTCCGCTGAGCTCGGTGCGGACGCGGGTGGGACGATGCGGCGCGACCCTTTACAAAAAGGCTTTATCTCGACGAATCGCTCCGTCGGCCTTGAGTGGGATGGCTCTAACACACGACGACGTCTACGGTAGCTCGGGCACTCTCCCCTCCGACGAGACGAGGGACGAGCCCATCGTGATCCGCAAGGTCCCGACGGGCATCGCGGATCTGGACAGCATCGTGGACGGCGGGTTCCCCAGCGGGTCCACGGTCCTCCTCCGGGGCGACATCGGCGCGGGCATGCAGGAGTTCGCGTACACGGCCGCGTCCAAGATCGCCATCGTGAACGAGCGTCCGGACGCGTGGCACTATTACCTCGGGGACCATTGCGACACCTCGGACCTGCCCTCCAAGATCGCGTACGTCACGTTCTCGCGGTCGCGGGAGACCATCCTCACGGAGCTCGCGACCTCCTTCAACTCGGAGTACTTCTACGCGTTCCGGGACCGGACCATCTTCAAGGACTTCTCCTCCGTCTATTACCGCCACTCCGTGGTCCCGCAGAGCTGGACCCACCAGGACGCCTTCGACCTGCCCTCCACGAACATCCTGGAGGAGCTGGTCACCTTCCTCGAGGAAGAGGGCCAGGGGTCCATGGTCGTCATCGACTCCATCACGGACCTGGCCGTCTCCGAGGCCGTGGAGATGCGGGACCTCGTGACCACGGTCAAGGGCCTGCAACGGGCGGCGAAGAAGTGGGGCGGGCTCGTGTACCTCCTCCTGACCAACGGGATCCTGGAGCCGCGGACGGAGCAGATGCTCATGGACTCCACGGACGGCTGCCTCGTCTTCGAATGGAAGACGTCCCAGCGGTCGAGCACCCGCCAGCGGTACATGTACCTGGAGAAGTTCACGGGCGTGCTGCCCCACCTGCCCCGGGACAAGATCGCGCGGTTCCCCACGATGATCTCGGCGAACCAGGGCCTCGTGGTCGTCTACATGGAGCGCATCTCGTGAGGTGACCCCATGACGGACGCGGAAGCGGCATCCCAGAAGGACGCGGACACGGCGACGACGGGCGTGGACCTCGTGCTCACCGGGATCGACGGCCTGGACGAGATGCTCGGGGGCGGCGTGCCCCGGGGGCACATCATCACGGTCATGGGCTCCTTCGGCACGGGCAAGACCACGTTCGGCATGCAGTTCCTCATGCAGGGCCTGATCAACGGGGAGAAGGGGATCTTCATCTCCCTGGAGGAGGACGTGGAGTCCATCACGGCCAACGCAGCCTCCTTCGGCTGGGACCTCCGGCCGCACCTGAAGGACAAGAAGCTCGCCGTGATCAAGCTCGAGCCGGCGGACGCCAAGGCCACGGTGACCCGGGTCAAGTCGGAGCTCCCGGAGTTCATCCGGAAGTTCAACGCGAGCCGCGTGGTCATCGACTCCGTCAGCCTGCTCAACATGATGTTCGGGGACGACGCGGAACGCCGCGCGCGCCTCTTTGGCCTGTGCCAGCAGCTCAAGACCACGGGTGCGACGTGCGTCTTCACCGCGGAGGTGAAGGACGACAACCCTCGGAGCAGCCGGGACGGGCTCGTGGAGTACGTGTCCGACGGCGTGATCGGCCTGCGCTTCAACGAACGGGATAACGGCGAGGTCCAGCTCGTCATCCAGATCATGAAGATGCGGCGCCTCCAGCATCCGCGGGCCATCAAGCCCTACAGCATCACGGACCAGGGCCTCGAGGTCCACGGGGACATGGAAGTCTTCTGACCCTCGGGTCCTCGATCCGAGCCTGATTGAGCCGGACCGAAATCTCCCGGGCGCGGACGACCAGAAGACCATTTATAGGACCGGCCGCCTCGGGGGGCTGAAGGCCGTCCTCGTGAAACTCGTTGTATTCGACCTCGAAAACACATTGATTTTCAACGAATTCCTGCCCGAACTTGCCGCTCTGCTAGGCAAGGAGGCCGAGGTCGCGGAGATCACGCGTGCGGGAATCGACGGCCGGATCGACTGGGAGGACGGATTCCGCCGGAGGGCCGCGCTCCTCCGCGGGCTCTCGCAGGCCCAGATCCTCCGGGCCGCGCGCCACCTGCGACCCGTGCCGGGCGCCCAGGAGTTCGTCCACTGGCTCCGGTCCCGCGGCGACAAGGTCGCAATCGTCACCGGCGGCCCACGGGAGGTCGCGGAGGCGGCCATGGTCCTCTTCGAGGCGGACGCCATCTTCAGCAACGAGTTCCTCTACGAGGCGGGCGTCTTCACCGGCGATGTGCGCGTCGCGGTCAGCCCAGGGCTCAAGGGCGAGATCGTCCGCGGACTCGCGGCCCGCTGGGGCGCCCGCAAGGAGGACATCCTCGCGTTCGGGGACGGCCTCATGGACGTGCCGCTCCTGTCCGAGGCCGGCGTGAGGATGGGCATCAACTCGAACGGCAAGCTGCGGGACCACGTGGACTACGAGCCGCGGGACTACGTCGCGGCGCGGCAGTGGCTCGTGGACCAGGATGCCTTGCACGGAACGAAAGCGGACGCAAAGGACTAAGTAGACTGGGCGCCAACGTCGGGCACCGTGCGCGTGGGCATCCTGCTCTTCGACGGCGTCGAGGAACTCGACGTCGTGGGCGTGTACGAGGTGCTCGCGAAGGCGAAGCAGCTCCACCCCCAGCTCGACCTCAGCGTGCGGACGCTGGCCCGCAAGGAGACGATCACGGCGGCGCTCGGCATGAAGATGCTCGCGCACGACGTCCGCGCGGACTTCGGCGACCTGGACCTCCTCGTGGTCCCGGGCGGCCCCGGGCGGAAGGAGGTCGTGCAGGACCCGGGCCTCCTCGACGAGCTCCTGGCCTTCGGCACGGAGAAGCCCATCGCCAGCGTCTGCACCGGGGCCGTGATCCTCAAGGAAGCGGGCCTCCTCGCCGGGCGCCGGGTGACGACCCACCACAACGCGCGGGACGAGCTGCGGGATGTGGCCACGGTCGTCGAGGACCGCGTGGTCGAGGACGACCTGGTGACCACCGCGGGCGGCGTCAGCGCGTCCATCGACCTCGGCCTCCACCTCCTCAAGAAGTACTTCGACGGCGAGCTTGCGGACGAGGTGGCGGCTCGCATCGAATACGACCGACGCGGGCCCGCCTGAGGACCGCTCACGACCTTCGCCGCCGAAAACGGAGAGCTTCAGAGAGAATCCCCGCGGATCTGCGGCCAAGACAGCGCCGCGCGGACCGATCCCCTCCGGCCGGAAGGGATTAACAATCGGAAATCCTTCTGGAGCCCAAATGCGCTTCCTCGCGGACGCGGAGGTCGGACCCGACGGGTCCGCTCAAGTCTTCGTCCGGCCCCTGGAGGGCTGCTACAGCCGAGCCGCCAGCTTGGACGAGGCCTTGCGGAAGGTCGAGGGGAAGGTCCGGCTCCATCTCGATTGGCTCGCCGCCCATGGCGAACGTGTCCCACGCGAGTGGCGCGAGGGCGCCGTCCGCCTGTGCGAAACGATCCACGGGGACTGGCCCGTCAACCTCGGGGACAGCGTGGCGTTGTTCGCTTGCGACCGCGGACCGATGACGGACGAAGAGATCGCCCGGGACCTCCAGTGGATGGCGTTCTCCTGGCGGGACTTCCTCGATCTCCGGAGGGAGGTTCCCCGCGGCGCGTGGGGTTTCCAGCCCCCCGGCGCGCTCCGGTCACCGCGGCGAATCGTCGTGCACACCGCCCTCGTCATGGTCTGGTACGTCATGAAGCTCCGAGCGCCCGCGGATCCGTCCTTCCACTCGCCGCGGGGCATGTCCATGTGGCGGGACGTGCGGGCTGTGGAGCGGGGTGACCTCTCGGAAGCCCGACTGACCTCCCTCCGCGAGGCGTGCACCTACCGCCTCGGGCATCTCCGGCCTGCGGAGAGAGCGGGCCGCGTCACCCACCATCGACCCGGTGGCTGGACGGGACGTACGGAGCCGGAGGACTGGACGGCCCGGAAGATCTTCCGCCGCTTCCTCTGGCATGAGCGACTCCACATGCGGACCATGGAGAAATTGGCTGGCGCCTATCGAGCCACGCACTCAGCCCGAGAAACCAAATCCCTTTTATCCGCGTCCCCTTAGGCCTCGCCATGAAGTTCCTTCGGAAGGGCAAGGTCAAGGAAGTCTACGAGGTCTCCCCGGACGAACTCGAGTTCGTCTTCACGGACCAGATCAGCGTCTTCGACAAGATCATCCCGAGCCTGATCCCGAACAAGGGCGAGACGCTGAACCGGACGTCGGCGCACTGGTTCGCGCTCGTCAAGGACCTCGGCATCCGCACGCACTTCCTGAAGGTCACCGCGCCGAACAAGATGCGCGTGAAGCGCGTCCAGGTGATCCCCGACTACGACCGGATCACCCCGAAGACGAGGAACTTCCTCATCCCCCTCGAGGTCATCGCCCGCTACTACGTGGCCGGATCGATGCACGACCGCCTGAAGTCCGGGAAGGTGCGGCCGGAGGACGTCGGCTTCCCCGAGGGGCACGTGCCCGCGTACGGCGAGCCATTCCCCGAGCCCTTCGTCGAGGTGACGACGAAGCTCGAGAAGGTGGACCGCGAGCTCACGCGCAAGGAGGCGCTCGAGATCTCCAAGCTCTCGGAGACGGAGTACGACGACCTCGTGTCCGCGGTCCTGAAGATCGACACGAAGATCAACAAGGACGTGAAGCGCCGCGGTCTCATCCACGTGGACGGGAAGAAGGAGTTCGCGATGGACGCGGACCGGCAGCTCATGCTCGTGGACACCTTCGGCACCGCGGACGAGGACCGGTGGTGGGACGCCGCGGCGTACGGGAAGGGCGAGCACGTCGAGCTGAGCAAGGAGTTCGTCCGCCAGTACTACCGCGGCACGGGGTACCACAAGGCCCTCATGGACGCCCGCGCGGCCCACAAGCCGGAACCGGACATCCCCGCCCTCCCGGACGACGTGGTCCAGCAGGTATCCGACCTGTACGTCGGCCTGTTTGAGCGCCTGACCGGGGAGCGGTTCCGCTGAACCGGACCGCAATCACGAAACACTTTTAGAGGCGACGCAGTTATCGAGACGCGTTGGGGGCTCCACCAGTGGAACTGATGGTCTACGTCGACGGGAAGTTCTACCCTCAGTCCGAGGCGAAGATCAGCGTCTTCGACCACGGTCTCCTGTATGGAGACGGCGTCTTCGAGGGCATCCGCGCCTACAACGGCCGGATCTTCAAGCTCGACCGGCACATGGACCGCATGTTCAACAGCGCGAAGGCCATCGACCTGAAGATCCCGCACACGAAGGAGGAGATGGCGAACCTCATCGTGGAGGCCTGCCGCAAGAACGACATCCACGACGGCTACATCCGGCCCGTGGTCACGCGCGGACCAGGCGACCTCGGCCTGGATCCGCGGAAATGCAAGCGCGGCCCGAGCGTCGTGATCATCGCCCAGCCCCAGATCAACCTGTACGGGAAGGCCTACGAGCGGGGCTTCAAGCTCGTCACCTCATCCTACCGCAGGGTGCCGCCGCAGAGCCTGAGCCCCTCGATCAAGTCCCTGAACTACCTGAACAACATCATGGCCCGCGTCGAGGCGAACCAGTACGGGGCCGACGAGGCCCTCATGCTGGACATCCACGGGTACGTGTCCGAGGCCACCGCGGACAACTTCTTCATTGTCCGCAACCACACGGTGACCACGCCGTGGTCGTCCACGAACCTACCCGGCGTGACGCGGGAGACCATCTTGGAGCTTGCGCCGCAGGTGGGCCTGGACCCCGAGGAGCGGCTCTTCACCCTGTACGACGTCTGGGCCGCGGACGAGGCGTTCATCACGGGGACCGCGGCGGAGATCGGCCCGGTCGTCGAGGTGGACGGCCGCCCGATCGGCGACGGGAAGCCCGGGCCGCGCACCAAGGCGTTCATGAAGGCCTACCGGGATCTCGTGAACTCCACGGGCACGCCAATCTAGTCTCCTGCAGGGCAGGAGGGTCTTTCGGAGGACCTAATACCCGGTTTGAATTCTGTACAAGAAAGGCTATAACCCCTCCGACCCACGCCCACGATGGAGGTGAAGAACCTGATCTCCATCCCCATCGCGGCCGCCGTCGGCGCAGCCGCCGGTGCGGTGACCCTCGGCGCGGCGTCCGCGGCCCACGGGGACATCCCGGGCCTGACCGTCGCCTTGCAGCATATCCCGGGGAGCGCGCCGGGGTACAGCGTGGTGAGCACGGTCGCGTCGGCCCTCGTGGGCGGCGCGGCAGGCAGCGGCATCGGAGCCACCGTGGCGGGCGTGGCGAAGGCCATCGGCGCGAAGGCCGCGGCCGTCGTCCACTGAGAGCCCGTTCCGACGTGGGAGTCCTCCCATGCATCCACCGTGGCCCTCGCGGGCCACACCTTCCTTCTTTCGCTCGCCCATGCCCACGCGAGGGACATCGGCTCAGGGGCCATCGACCGACCGAGCCCTTCGTCGGTCCTCGAATTCGGACCTCATCCCGGCGAGGTGGGGCCACCAGCACGGCCCAGCCGTCTAGGCCGACGGCCCCATGGCCCGTCAGATATCGATTTCGACGAACCCGTCGTGCTCGCGGGCCGGATACGTCCGCAGGGGCGCGTGGAGGGCTTCCTCTTCGCATGGCATCTCGGGCTTGATCTTGGGCTCCGACACGAGCGCGCCCGTCCGGATGTCCCACACCGCCTCGTGGGCGGGGCACGTGACCTGGGGGCCGCTCACCTCGGTCAGGAGGGCGCAGCCCATGTGGGCGCAGACCGCGTCCATCGCGTACACGCCGTCCCCGACCTTGGCCACGAGGACGGGGCGGCGGTTGATCCAGGTCAGGACGGAACTCCGCCTCGAGAAGATTCGGGTCGAGATGGACACGCGTCGGAAGGTCATGGCGGGCCCACCCGCCTCACCCCTCTAAAACCATTGGTATGTGTTTCATCCGGGAGCGGTCGCCGCCGTCCCATCCCTCCCGATGCCGAACGCGACAAAGAAGAGGAGGGCGGCCGCGAACGTCCCGGACGCAGCGACGACGAGGAGCGCCCCGGACAGGCCCACGGACTCCGCGAGGATTCCGGCGAGGGCCGCGCCCATCGCTTCGCCCAGGAGGAAGAGGTTCTCCTGGAGACCCACCTCGGTTCGCTGGGCCTTGGGTCCAAGGCGCTGCCCCAGGAAGGTGATGGAGACCACGGAACCGCACGGCCAGAAGAAGGCGAACGCGAAGAGGCAGGCCGCGGACAGGGTGACGTCCCCGGTGACGAACACGCCCGCATAGGCGACGCCGGTGGCGAGGCCGCCCAGAACGATCAACGTGCGGGCCCATCCTCGGTCCGCGATCCGTCCGAAGAGGACGCCCGAGGCGGCCCAGACGGCCGCGCTCGCGACGAAGAGGACGACCGCGATGCGCAGATCGAGGCCCAACACCTGGGCGAGGTACAGGGGCAACCAGCTGTACGAGGCCCAGCCGAAGCCCACGAGGAACTGGAGCCCTGCGATCCACCGAACGTCCCGGTTTCGGAGGGCCTTCCGCAGGTCCTTGGGACGGAGGGGGACGCCCATGCCCCGCGGCAGGAAGACGGCGAGGGCGGCCATGGGGACGAGGGCCAGGGCTCCGGCCACGAGGTAGTACGTCCTCCAGTCGGGCGCCAGGGGGAGGAAGACGGCCACCGTGAGCCCGGCCAGGCCGAGTCCGAGCGCGATGGACATGACGTAGACCCCGAGGTAGATCCCCTTGCGGTCTCCCAGCGTCTCGTTGATCCACGCGTAGGCCATGACGCCGAACATGGAGAGCCCCGCGCCGAGGAGGAACTGGCCTAGGACGAAGGGTACGAGGCTTGGAGAGGCGCCGCAGAGGACGGCACCCGCGGAGACGCAACCGAGTCCGGCCAGGCTGATCGGTTTGGGCCCCGCGCGGTCCGCGAACATACCCGCGACGAAGGGGCTCGCGAAGCCGCCCAGGTCGAGCGCCGCCATGGCGGCACCCAGGAAGGCCTCGGTGAACCCGAGGCCCTGAGTCACGAGGAGGGCCAGGAGGGCGAGCAGGAACACCCCGTAGGACGCCGCGGTCGAACCGACGAAGAGCCAAGCGAAGACGAGCCGGGGACGGACCGCCACGCTTCGACTCCCGTCCGCAGGGTCCGCTTCCATGCCCGTCGGCCGGGAGGCGGCACCGGGTCAAAACCCTACCCCTGCCGCATCCGCGCCGAGGGACGAGCCAAAGCTTAATCACGCGGGAGCCATGGGCGCCCCGACCACCATGAAGTTCCTCGAGTACAAGGCCAAGGCCATCTACGCGAAGTACGGCATCCCGGTTCCGCGGGGCGTCGTCGCGGCCCGTCCCGAGGAGATCCACGACCCGCCCCTCCCCTGCATGGTCAAGGCCCAGGTCCTCATCGGAGGCCGCGGCAAGGCGGGCGGCATCCGGCCCGCGAACTCGGGCGAGGAGGCGCGGACCGTCGCCTCCGAGGTCCTCGGCATGGACATCCACGGCTACGAGGTGAAGATGGTCTACCTCGAGGAACGCCTGGACATCGAGAAGGAGCTGTACCTGAGCTTCACGATCGACCGCTCCGCGCGGGAGCCGCTCCTCATCGCGAGCGCCATGGGCGGCGTGGAGATCGAGGCGGTCCCGCACGACCAGCTCTTCATGCAGCACATCCCCACGCTCATCGGCCTGCAGCCCTACGTGCTGCGGTCCCTGGCCCAGAAGCTGGGCCTCGCGGACCACGTCGGCGACCAGGTCGAGGACATCGCCCGCAAGGCGTACGAGCTGTTCCGCAAGGAGGACGCAGAGCTCATGGAGATCAACCCGCTCGTGGTCACCAAGGGCGGCAAGGTCGTCGCGGGGGACGCCAAGCTCGTCGTGGACGACAACGCGGAGTACCGCCACCTGGAGTATGCGAAGCTGGACCAGGACCGCACGCCCCTCGAGGAGGAGGCCCACGAGAAGGGCATCACGTTCATCCAGCTGGACGGGGACATCGGGGTCATCGCGAACGGCGCCGGGCTGACCATGGCCACCCTGGACGTCCTCAACCTGAAGGGCGGGAAGGGCGGCACGTTCCTGGACCTGGGCGGGACGGACGACCCGGACAAGGTCGCCCAGGCCTTCGAGCTCCTGATCAAGGCCCATCCGTCCGTCATCCTGCTCAACATCTTCGGCGGCATCACGAAGGCCGACACGGTCGCCCTTGGCGTGAAGAAGGCCCTCGAGGTGATGCACGCGGACATCCCCGTGGTCGCGCGGATCAAGGGCGTGAACGAGGACGCCGCGAAGCAGATCCTGCGGGACATCGGGATGCATCCGGCCGAGACCATGGAGGAGGCCGCGGAGCTGGCCGTCCAGGTCAAAAAGGGAGGGGCCTGAGATGGGCGTCCTCCTGTCGAAGCGGTCCCGCGTCGTGGTCCAGGGGATCACGGGCCACCAGGGCCAGTTCCACACCCGCGCGATGCTCGACTTCGGCACAAAGGTCGTCGCGGGCACGTCGCCCGGGAAGGCGGGGACCAAGGTCGAGGGCGTGCCCGTGTTCGAGAGCGTTCAGCAGGCCGTGGACAAGAAGCGTGCAAACGCGTCGATCATCTTCGTCCCCGCGCCGTACACGAAGGACGCGGCCATCGAGGCCATGGAGGCGGGACTGAAGCTCGTGGTCATCATCACGGAGCGCATCCCGTTCCATGACACGCTCGAGTTCATCCCCTACGCGCGGACCAAGGGTGCCGTGGTCATCGGACCCAACTGCCCGGGGATCATCACGCCGGGCGAGGCGAAGATGGGCATCATGCCCAGCCACATCTTCAAGGCGGGAGACTGCGGCGTGATCAGCCGGAGCGGCACGCTCACGTACGAGATCGTCAACGCGATGACCCAGGGCGGGTTCGGGCAGTCCACGTGCGTCGGGATCGGCGGGGACCCCATCATCGGGACGAACACCCACGAGGCCCTCGAGCTCTTCCAGGCGGACCGCAAGACGAAACGTATCGTCGTCGTGGGCGAGATCGGCGGCACCGCGGAGGAGGAGGCCGCGGCCTACATCAAGAGGAACGTGACGAAGCCCGTGGTGGCTTACGTGGCCGGACGGACCGCGCCACCGGGGAAGCGGATGGGCCACGCGGGCGCCATCATCCAGGGGAACATGGGCACCGCGGAGTCCAAGGTCAAGGCGTTCAACGACGCGGGCGTGCCCGTGGCCGACTATCCGGTGGACATCGCGAAGCTCCTGGCCGACACCTGATGTCGAACAAACGTTCATCTAGCCGCCACGGATGGCCATATCGGGGAGCCCAGAAGGGCTGAGAGTATCCCGAATGAGGGATAGACCCGTGGAACCTGATCCCGGTCATGCGGGCGTAGGGAGCAAGCGGACCTTGTCAGCCCGGGGACCCTGAGGAGTCTCCCGGACGATGACGGATGTGCACACGCCGAAGTACCCCATGGGCAAGATCAGCCGAGCGTTCTTCGAGACCGTGATCTCACGGAACCTCGGAGCAAGACGGAAGGACATCGAGAAGGGACCCGCCAACGGCGTGGACGTCGGCGTGGTGAGGCTGCCCGGCGGCCGCGCGATGATCTCGACGACGGACCCCATCTACATTGTCCCGCCGTATGGGTGGGAACGGGCCGCCTGGTTCGCCTTCCACATCCTGGCGTCCGACCTGACGACGTCCGGCGTCGCGCCCCAGTACGCCACGATGGACTGGAACCTGCCCATGGACATCGAGGACGACCAGATCGAGACTATGCTCCGGGTCATGAATCGCGAGGCGAGGAAGTACGGCACCGCCATCGTCACGGGGCACACGGGCCGTTACGAGGGGTGCGCGTACCCCATGGTGGGCGGCGCGACGTTACTCGCTGTCGCCCCCGCGAACGGTTGGGTCACCTCGGACATGGCCCGCCCCGGGAACCGCCTCCTCGTGACGAAGACCGCGGCCCTCGAGGCCACCGCGATCCTCTCGAACACGTTCGGGGAAATCACCGCGAGGCACCTCTCGCCCGAGAAGACCGCACGGGCGCAGGCCCTCTTCGAGTCCATGAGCACGGTGGACGATGCGCTCTCCGCGGTTGCCGCCGCGGGCCTTCGAAAGGACGGCGTCTGGGCCATGCACGATGCCACGGAGGGCGGCGTGCGGAACGCGGTCTGGGAGATGTCCCAGGCCTCGGGCCTCGGCGTGGACGTCGACTTGGCCGCGGTGCCCGTGGATCCCGCGGTCGCGGAGGTCTGCCGCGTCTTTGGCATGGAGCCGCTCGACGCCATCAGCGAGGGCACGCTCCTCCTCGCCGTGCATCCCGACACAAGTGAGCGAGTCATCGCGAGATTGAAGCGCAGGGGAATCCTTGCCGTCGACATCGGGGCCTTCACCAAGAAGGGCGGACCGTGCAGGGACCGCGGGGCGGTCTTCGGGCCGCCCGAGCGGGATCCCTTCTGGGTCGCCTTCAGTCGGGCCCTGTCCGGGGAGATTGTCTGAACGCGGGACCGAGCCGGCGCGGGAAGTGGAAGCTGAGCGGCGTCTATCTGGTGACTTCGCCCAAGCGCCCGGTAGGCGGCATGGTCGACATCGTGCACGCCGCCCTCGACGGCGGCGTGTCCCTGGTCCAATTCCGGGACAAGGGCCAGTACACCGCGGTCGAGCGGGAGGAGGCTTGCCGCATCCTCATCGGTCTGTGTCACGATCGAAACGTGCCTCTCATCGTGAACGACGATCCGCAGCTGGCTCGTCGCGTCGGGGCAGATGGCGTGCACCTCGGCCGCGAGGACCCTTCGCCGCGGATCGCGCGGGCGTTGCTCGGACCCGATGCGCTCGTGGGCGTGACGGTGTACGGAAAGGCGGGCGAGGAGGCGTCCGCGGAGGTCGCCGGCGCGGACTACCTCGGCATCGGACCGTTCTTCCCCAGCCCCACGAAGCCCGAGGAGCCCGAGATGCCGCTCCACGTGCTGGACGCCGTGGTCCACCGGGCGAAGCTCCCCGTGTTCGCCATCGGGGGCATCGACGCGACGCGCGCCGCACAGCTGGCCCGCCACGGCGTGGCCGGCGTGGCCGTGGTCTCCGCCATCATGGACGCCGAGGACCCGGAACGCGCCACCCAACTGATCCGGCAAGCGTTCCGTCGTTGAGGCCCGGGCCGCCATGACCGTCGGACCGGGACGGCCAGGGGTCGGTTCCCCCGAGTCCGCATTATCATTACTTTCCTTTCGGAGCGTTCATCGGCCCCGCGGGCGGAGACCGGGTCGATTTCCATGCCCGAGCAGAGGCCTCCCAAGAAGGCTCCACTTAACCCGAAGCGCACGCCGATCCACGAGAACGACCCGATGGAGCGGCGCGGACTGTTCGTCGAGGCCCTCATCCCCTACACCCGGGAGGAGGCCATCCTCGAGGCCCAGCGGTGCATCCAGTGCGGGAGGCCTTGGTGCACGGACGAGTGCCCGATCCACCAGGACGCGCGCGGCTACATCAAGCTCATGGCCGCGGAGGATTTCAACGGCGCCCGTGACCTGATCCTGCGGGACAACCCGCTCGCCTCGTGCCTCGGCGACGTCTGCTACCACTACTGCGAGTCCGTCTGTCCCATCACGAAGCGCGGCGAGGCCATCGCGGTCCGGCACCTGAAGCGGGCCGCGATGATGTACGCGGACCCCGCGAAGCCGTACGCACCCGTGGTGCCCACGAACGGCATGCGGGTCGCCGTGATCGGCGGCGGTCCGGCCGGCCTCATGAACGCCTGGGTCCTGGGCCAGCGCGGCTACGACGTCACCGTGTTCGAGTCCTCGGATCGACTCGGCGGCCTCATGACCCAGACCATCCCCGCCTACCGGCTCACGGACGAGACGTTCCAGGAGGACATGGCCCGCTTCGCGAACCTCCCCGTGCATTTCGTGTTCCACGCGGAGTTCCCCAAGGCGCTCGACATGGACGAGCTGCTCAAGGAGTTCGACGCGGTCTTCGTGAGCATCGGGACGCACAAGTCCCGCGGCCTCGGGATCCCGGGAGAGGACCTGGACGGCGTGTACTCCGCCCTGAGCTACCTGAAGGAGTCCAAGCGCGGCGAGCGCCGATCGATCCGGCCCCGGGTCGTCGTCATCGGCGGCGGTGACGTCGCCATGGACTCCGCGCGATCCGCGTTCCGCCACGGCGCGCAGGAGGTCACGGTCCTCTACCGCCGCAGCCGCGAGGAGATGCCCGCGGACGACCAAGAAATCAAGGAGGCCATGGACGAGGGCGTGAAGTTCCAGTTCCTCGTCGCGCCGCTGAAGTTCCTCGGGACGAAGCGACTCGAGGGCGTTGAACTGCAGCCCATGGAACTCGGGCCACCCGATGAGAGCGGGCGGCGCCGGCCCATGCCCGCGAAGACGCCTCCCGTCACGATGGGCTGCGACGCCGCGATACTCGCCGTGAGCCAGGAGGCAGACCTCGAGGTCCTGCCCAGGGACCTGGAGATCAAGCTGGCCAAGGACGGCACGCTCCAAGCAGACCCGGAGACGGGCGCGACGAAGCGCTCGGGCGTGTATGCTGGCGGCGGCGCGAGCGTGGTGCACGCCATGGCCGCGGGCAAGCGCGCGGCCCTCGCCATGGACGCGTACATGCTCGCGAAGAAGAACCGGGCGTCGTGAGCGCGCGACGGAAACGCGCGTGCGCGCGCGTGGAGAAACGCTTCTGCACATGGAGAACGACGAGCTCCGCGAGCCACCCCCAAATGGTTAAATAACTCCCCTCGCGTGCGACGAGGGTCGTGCGGCAACTCATCGTCACCGAGAAGTTCAACGCCGCGGTGCGCATCGCCACCATCCTGAGCGACGGGAAGGCGAAGCGGTCCTACGTGGACGGCGCCCCTGTGTTCGAGTGGGCGAAGGGGCAAGACCGCTACCAGGTCGTCGGCCTGCGGGGCCACATCATCAACCTGGACTATCCGGACACGCTCAACGACTGGCAGCGGACGGATCTCAAGGAACTCATCTGGGCCGAGCCGCAGAAGGTGGTCACCGCGGGGAAGATCGCCGCGGCGCTCAAGACCCTCGGCTCCCAGGCCGACGAGGTGGTCATCGCGACGGACTTCGACCGCGAGGGCGAGCTGATCGGCGTCGAGGCCCTCGAGATCATCCGGTCCGTGAAGTCCGACGTGCGCGTGAAGCGGGCGCGTTTCAGCGCCCTGACGAAGTGGGACATCGAGCGGGCGTTCAACGAGCTGGCCGAGGTGGACTTCCTCCTGGCCGCGTCCGCGGAGTCCCGACAGGCGCTGGATCTCACCTGGGGCGCGGTCCTGACGCGCTTCCTCTCCCTGGCCTCGAAGCAGGTCGGGAAGGACTTCCTCTCCGTGGGCCGCGTGCAGAGCCCCACGCTCGCGCTCATTGTGGACCGCGAGCGCGACATCGAAGACTTCGTCCCCGAGGACTACTGGACCCTCCACGCGAAGTTCTCCAAGGAGGTCGAGGGACAGCCCGCGGAATTCACGGCGGACCACGAGCACGGCCCCTTCTGGGCGCGCCGCGAGGCGGAGGCCGCGCGGGCCCAGGCCGAGACGGCCTCGAAGGGGACGGTCCTCGAGTACATCCGGAACGAACGCGAAGAGCATCCCCCGCCGCCCTTCAACACGACGATGTTCGTGTCCGAGGCGAACCGCCTCGGCTTCAGCGCCGCCGCAGCGATGAAGATCGCGGAGGACCTCTACCAGGGCGGCTACATCTCCTACCCGAGGACGGACAACACGGTCTATCCGTCGACCGTGAACCTCCGATCCGTCCTCGAGAAGCTCATGGAATCCCCGTTCGCGGAGGAGGCGCGGGAGCTCGCGAGCCAGGAGCACATCCGCCCGAGCCGCGGGCGCACCCAGGCCACGGACCACCCGCCCATCTACCCCGTGACGGGCGCGACTCGGGAGAAGATCAAGCGGGAGGACCACTGGCGCATCTACGAGCTCGTCGTGCGGCGGTTCTTCGCGACGGTCGCGCCGAACGCCGTCGCCCTGGCGTCCGAGGCGAGGATCGACCTGGCGGGGCAGGCCTTCAAGGCGGAAGGCTACGTCATGCGGTCCCTGGGCTGGCGGAAGTACTACCCCTACTGGCAGGTGCGCGAGGCCCACCTCCCGATCCTCGTGGTGCAGGAGCAGCTCGACCGCGTTGGACCCGTCGAGGTCCACGAGGACCGGACGAAGCCGCCCGCGCGGTACTCGGAAGGTTCCCTGATCCAGGAGATGGAGCGGCTCGGCCTCGGCACGAAGTCGACGCGGCACGAGATCATCAAGAAGCTCTACGACCGCAAATTCATCGAGGGGAGGTATCCCAAGCCGACCATCGGGGGCCGCGCGGTCGTCCAGGCTCTGGAGGACCACGCCCAGCACATCACGCAGCCCGAGATGACGGCCCACCTCGAGGGGGAAATGGAGAGCATCGCCCGCGGCGTGCTCGAGCCCAGAGTGGTCGTTCAGAACTCCCAGGAGATGCTCACGGAGATCCTCGAGACCCTGGAGAAGAACCGCGAGGCGATCGGCCAGGAGATCGCGGCCGCCCTGCGCGAGCAGAACTACATCGGGAAGTGCAACGTCTGCAAGGAGGGCAACCTCGTCGTGCTCCGCTCGCGGCGCGGGAGGCGGTTCCTTGGCTGCGACCGCTACCCCCTCTGCCGGAACGCACATGCGCTCCCCCAGACCGGCGTGATCCAAGGAGCGGAGCAGAACTGCCCGGAATGCGGCTCGCCCCTGATCCAGCTCGCGGACCGCGGACGCACGACGACGTTCTGCGTCGCCTCGGACTGCCCCACGGTGCGGGAGAAGAACTTCATCGGCAAGTGCGACAAGTGCGGGACGGGCGAGCTGACCATCCGTCACGGCTCCTACGGGAAGCGGTTCGTCGGCTGCTCGAACTACCCGGACTGCCGGAACTCCTATCCCCTCCCCGGTCGCGGACTCATCCTCCCGACAGCGGACCGATGCAAGGCCTGCGGTCATCCCGTCGTGAAGGTCATCATGCGGGGACGGCCGCCGTGGATCCTCTGCCTGAACATGGACTGCCCCGCGAAGAACGGGCGGGGGAAGAAGACCGCGGCCAAGAGCGCCCCCGGAGCGAAGAAAGCATCCAAGAGGAAGGCCTCATCCCGCAAGAAGAAGGCCGAACCCGCGCCCGTCGAGGCCGAAGTCGCCTCCGGCTAGGGCGACGCCATGAACTGGACGAACTCGTCCACACTCCGAGGCTGGAGCACGAAGTTCGTCTCCTTCTCACGCCCGATGGTCGACGTCGGCGTCCGGCCGTAGTGGTGTCCCGGGCACACAATCAGGTTGTCGTCCATCTTCCGGACCCTGTTGAACAGGGAGTCGTACATCGCCCGCACGTCCGACCCAGGTAGGTCCGTCCGCCCGCAGTCCCCGACGAAGAGGCAATCGCCGGTGAACACCCGCCCGGCGACGATGAAGCAGCAGGAATCAGGCGAATGCCCGGGCGTGTGGACGACCTTCATCTTGAGCTCGCCCACCGGGACGACGTCGCCATCGTGGAGGACGAGGTCCTTCCGGGCCATGCTGAGCTCGTGGGCCGCCACCTTGCCGCCCGTCTCGTCGGCGAGGCGCTCGTTGTCGAAGATGTGGTCCGGGTGGTGGTGCGTGTTGAAGATGGTCTCGATCGTGTACCCGTTCTCGCGGGCCACCTGCTGGAGGATGCGCGCGTCGAAGCTCGGGTCGATGACCGCGGCGACCTTCTTGCCCGGATCGCCGATGAGGTACCCGAAGTTCCGCATCGTTCCGATGAGGCGCTGGTCGAAGAACGCGTCCATGGTCCCCCGGCTCAATCCGCGTGAGAGGTTAAGGATTGGCCTTCATCGGGTCTTCACGACCATGTAGCCGCGGTCTGTCAGCGCCTTGGACACCGCGTCCCAGGAGATCCTCTCCGGGTCGAACTCGACGTACCCCTTGTTGATCATGTAGTTGATGTTGATCTCCGCGATGCCGGGAATCCTGCGCAGCGCGCGGCCGACATCGATCGCGCAGCTCGCGCATTCGAGGCCGCGGATCGCGAAAAGGATACGCTGGGTGGCCGGCATCCGATGTCAACCAGGCGTCCGGCGGCTATGGCCTTTCGCCCGGTCCACGAGGTCTCGGGGGAGCTATCAAGGGCGAGAATCGCCGGGAAGCGAATCGTACATACGTCGACCCTAAGGGCCTCTCTCCGCATGGAGGGAACCGGAGGAGCGGGATTGTGAGACGCACCACCCAGTTGGGGGTGGCCCTCGCGCTCGCCGCGACCGTCCTGACGGCCTTTGCGCCGGCGGTCGCCGCGGGGAATGACGCGGGAGGCCCCATGATCGTGGACCTGAACACGCCCGCAACGCCGGACCAGCTCCGCGCCCTGGAGGCCGCGGGACTGAACGGCGTGCACGGGTACAAACACCTGCCCGTCGCGGCGGGGAACCTGCCCCAGGGGCGGATCCCCTACGTGCGCGCCCTGAGTTTCGTCACGGGCGTGCGACCGGACACGGTGAAGACGCCCACGGCGGTCACCGTAGAGGGATCCCTGGACGCGAGCCCCGCCCTCGTGACGAACACGTGGAACCTGGACTTCATCGATCGCGAGAAGACCACGGCCACGGGTGCGGGCGCGTACGTCGCCCTGCTGGACGCGGGACTCCTGCCCATGTGGCGCGACCTGCTCGACGAGACCCACGTCCGGATCGACCTGGGACGTGCGTTCACGGGCCACAACGGCAACCCCGTGCCGGACCAGCTCGAGAACGACCGGAACGGCCACGGCACCGCGACCGCGGCGACCATCATCGGCTACAAGCTCCACGACAAGTCCGTGACCGGAGGCTTCCTGCGGGACTCCGCCACGGGGACACCGGGCGAGTACCTCGTGCCGGGCGTGGCGCCCGGGGCGACGATCATCCCAATCCGCGTCTGCGACGTGGGCATGTACTGCTGGGACAGCTCGATCTACAGCGGGCTGGACTACGCGGTCGGCCTGAAGCTTGGCGACGAGGCGAACGGCGAGCTCGAGGGCAAGCCCATCGTGATCAACATGAGCCTCGGAGGCTCCACGTACTCCTTCGCCGAGGAGGCTCTCTTCGAGTACATCGTGTCCCAGGGCGTCCTCGTCGTCGCGAGCGCGGGCAACAACGGCCCGTACCCCATGGGCTGGCCCGGGGCGTACCCCGTCGTCATCAGCGCGGGAGCGGGCGGATGGCGGAAGCAGTGGTACGGCGCCCATGACTACGTCAACAACCAGTGGTGGATGGACGACGTGGCCGAGGGCGCGGCCGCCGCAGGCGAGTGGTTCATGATCTGGTGGTCCGGCGTCGAGAATCCGAACGTCGTCCCCGGCCACCCGGAGATCGGCCAGGAGCTCGACGTCGTCGCGCCGGGCCGGTTCCTCCTGCTGCCCTACATCCCGGACGGCAAGGCGTACCCGCCCGCAGACCCCGGTCCTCCGGCGAACGTGCCGAGCCCCTACTTCTTCATCAGCGGCACGTCCTTCAGCGCGCCAACCACCACGGGCGTCGTGGCCCTCCTGCTCTCCGTGAACCCGGACCTGACCCAGGCCCGGGCGGAGCAGATCCTGCGGTCCACCGCATTGCCCCTCTCCGAGGGCTGCTGGTACGCCACGTTCCCCTACGCCGCAAACAACTGCTGGGACACGAGCAAGTCTCTGGGCGGACCCGGGCACGTGACGGGCTGGGGTCTGGTCCAAGCGGATGGCGCGGTGGACGCGGTCCTCACCCTGAAGACCGCGAAGCACTGAACGACGGACGGTCCGCCTCCGGGCGGACCCATTTCCCTTTTCTGAGGGATCAGCGGCAGAACCGCTCCACGAGCTCCCGCGTGGTCTCCGCCGCCTCGAACAGCGTGGGCGCGGGAATCCCCGGGACGCCACACGTCATGAACACGGTGTCCGTGGTCGCCGTGGTCACGCGCGTGCGGTGGGAGTCCCGGTACGGGTAGATGGCCACGAGACCCTCGTCGTCCTCGCAGACGACCTCGACGCCCTTGAGCGTCACGGGGGCGTCCATCCCGATGCCCAGGAACGATTCGCCGGTGTGCGCGAGGCGCATGCGCAGGTCGCCGCGGGCGTGCGCCGCATCGAACGCGGCGATCGCAATCCGCGTCTTCATGGACGCCAGATTGTACGCGTCGACGAGGGTGTTGATCCGTGGCAGCTCCTTCCCCTGCAGGACGCGGCGGAGGAGCGCCTCGGAGGCGGGGCGGATCTTCGTGGGGTCGATCCCTACGCGCCAGTAGAAGTCCCGGTAAGCGCGGAGGCGGGGCTCGTCCTTCAGGGTCTCCAACCTCAGGTGCTCGCGGAACTCCTGCACGAGGACGGGGACAAACGCATCGAGCCGCTCGTCCCGCTCCGCCACGCGGAGTCCGCCCACCTGGACCAGGTGCGCGTCGAGACCCGGGAACGCCTCCCGCAGTGACGGATCCACGGAGAGCCGCACGTCCGGGACATCGCGGGGAGGCACATAACGTGTCCGCCTCGGAGCTATGTAGGCGGTCCGCCCCGCTCGCCGAAGGGGTCGCGATGAACCGCATCCGCGTGGCCGACGGCCAGATCTTCGCCTTCACGCCGAACCTGCAGCCCGTGGCCGCCGCGGAGCGCGGCGAGGTCTTCGAGGTGGAGTGTCAGGACTCCTGCGGGGGACGGCTCCGGACCGAGTCGGACCTTCTCTCCAAGATCGACCTGGACCACGTGAACGGAGCCACGGGCCCCATCGAGATCGTCGGCGCGCGACCCGGGGACATGCTCCGCATCCGCATCCTCGACCTCCGCGTCGGTCAGGATGTGGACCCGAACCGGACGTGCAAGATGGTGATCCCGAAACGGTACCTCGCACGCCTCCCGGGGATGACCGGGCCGACCAAGCGGGGACGCGCACGGAAACGAAAGGGCACGCGGTGAGCCCCGGGCACGGGCCACGGTGCGCCGCTTGAGCGGACACTGCCGTCCACGAAGCATCCACGAGTGTACGGAGACCGACGCTGCGAACGCACAAAGGGGATAAGGGAGCCCGCGAAGGGAACGCCATGTTCGCAGGCGGCTTCTTCCGGGCGCGGTTCGTGCGCAGGATCGTCAGCTCCTTCGCGGCCCTCCTGGCTTTCGTCGGGGGGATACTCATCCTGGTCGCCTCCGTGGGCCTCGGCCTCGTATCCGGGATCCTCGGGATCGTCCTCAGCCTGGGTGCTCTCCTGAGCGCCTGGTGGATCTACCGGGGCGGCAAGGCCCTGCTCTTCCCGCGGGCCCGCCTCTCGTTCGCCGGGTTCGTCGCGGTCGGCGCGGGAGCCCTCCTCTTCGTCCTGGGCCACGGCGTCGACGCGCTGCTCGTCCTGGCCGGCGGCATCCTGTCCTGGATCGCCACGATGCTCTAGGGACGCTCGGGGCCTACGGACCGTGGAGGAACCCAACCACACCCTTATCCCCTTCCCGGGGTCTGGAGGCAAATGCGATGGCGACCCCGGAGGCGCCCGTGCACAAGCACGGGCTTTCCTTCCTCGCGACCCTGGCCTTCACGGCGGGCTTCTTCGGCGCTCGAGTCTTCCACCTGATCTTCCCGGACACCATGGTGTTCCTCGGCGACATCCATCTCCACCACTTCTGGTACGGCCTCCTGCTCATGGGGATCGCAGGATGGCTCGGCATCGCGGAGAACGACGACCGGTACAACCGGATCTACGCGGTCCTGTTCGGCCTGGGGGCGGGATTCGTGGGTGACGAGGTCGGGCTCCTCCTCACGTTCGGCGACTACTACTCCTCGTTGACGTTCGACTTCTTCGTGGCCGCGTTGGTCACGATCATCCTGATCACCCTGCTGCTCCGGTACTGGAAGGAGATCGAGAACGACATCCTCCGCGCGAGCCCGCGCGAGAGGATCATGCAGACGGGGATCTTCCTGATGGGCTTCTCGAGCATCTTCTTCGCCTTCGCGAACCCGTACCTCGGCATCCCGGCCCTCGTCCTCGGAGTCCTCCTCGTCTTGTGGGGGCTGGCCATCCACCGCCGGCTTGCCCGGGGCCCCGCGCTCGGACCTCGCGGACCCTAGAGGGCCGTGGAGCCGCCGTCCACGGAGAGCGCCGAGCCCGTCATGAAGGAAGCCTCGTCGCTCGCGAGGAACAGGATCCCGCGGGCGATTTCCTCCGCGGTGGCCGCGCGCTTCATCGGGATGGGGGCGACGAGACGCTGGTAGTACTCCTCGAAGCCGCGGCCCGATTCGGCCGCGTCCCGCTCCAGCATGGGCGTCGTCACCTCGCCCGGGCAGATCACGTTCACGCGGATGCCGTCCTTCGCGTGGTCCAGGGCGACCGCCTTCGTGAAGAGGACCATGGCCCCCTTGGACGCGCAGTACACGGACGAACCCGCGGTGCCCACGAGGCCGCTGTCCGACGCGACGTTCACGATGGCCCCGCGCTTCCGCTTGACCATGCCGGGGATCGCGAACTTCGTGGTGAGGAACGCCCCCTTCATGTTGATGTCCATGATCTCGTCGTACTCCCGCTCGGAGAAGGACTCCACGGGCTTGTTGATGTAGATCCCCGCGTTGTTCACGAGCACGTCGAGCGGGCCCAACTTCCGAGCGGTCTCCGTGACCATGCGCTTCGCATCCGCGGCCTTGGCCACATCGCCGCGAACGGCGAGGATGGGGCCGTAGCGACCCAGCTCCTTCTCCGCCCGCGCGAGGCGCGTGGCGTTCCGCCCCGAGATGGCGACCTTCGCGCCCTCCTCGAGGAACGCCTTCGCGGTCGCGTAGCCGATGCCCGAGGAGCCGCCGGTGACGAGGACGACCCGACCTTCGAACCGACCCATCGCGGCGGGTATCGACGAGTCGGAATAAGCCTTCCCCGCACGGGACGGAGGGAGGACGGCCTCTCCCGCGGACGCGATCCCTAGCCCGCCTCGGGGTTGTCCCTCAAGGAAAGACGACAGCTTCAAGAGGCGTTCGACGGACGTGCAAGAACGGCTTAGTAGGTTCGAGGCCAGGGGGAGAACCGAGGCGGACCGTGAAGCTACAGTTCGTCACGGTGTCGGAAACCGGGGCTTCGGAACTCCTCCCCCTCCATCCCGAGACCCTGCGGGTCTTCCTCATCCTGAAGGAGCCCCGCCCGTCCGGGAAGCCCAAGCCCTCGGACAGCAACCCCTCCGCTTTCCCGACCCCGCGACAGGCGGTCCGCCGTTCTCGCGCCCGCGCGCATCCGTTCCTCGGATGACGCGGGCCGGGAAACGTTTTCCCGCCCCGCTCCGTTGCCGGAGCCATGGCGAGACCCCTGGAGGGCCGCGTGGGCCTGGTCACCGGGAGCACGGGCGAGGGCATGGGCCGCAGCACGGCGCTGACCCTGGCGCGGGAAGGCGCGGACGTCGTCCTGAACACGGGGACGAACCGGAGGACGCGGGAATCCGCCAACCGCCGTCTGCTTCACGCGGTCGAGGAGTTCGGCGTGGACGCCATCCTGGTCGAGGCGAACACGACGGACGGCGGCGCCGTGCGGGGGATGTTCGCGCGGGCGAAGCGAGAGCTGGGGCCCGTGGACATCCTGGTGAACAACGCGGGAGGTCGGTGGGATCCGCGGCGCGACCTCACCCGGGTGGATGACGCGTTCTGGGAGGGCGTCCTGCGTGCCGAAATCGGCGGCATGTTCCACACGATCAAGGCCTCGCTGCCGGACATGCGCCGCCGGCGGTTGGGACGGATCGTCAACCTGGGCATGGAGCGCTCCGAGGAGTTCACGGAGGGGCCCTATGACTACACCGTGGGCAAGATCGCCCGTCACGGGCTCACCCGAATCCTGTCCGAGGTCGAGATGCCCCACGGCGTCACGATCAACGCGGTGGCTCCCGGATACATCCCGTACTTCTCGTTCGAGGAAGCGTTGGAGGCGGTGGGCCACGGAAAGCTATGGCGGACGCGGAAGCACGGCACGCCGCAGGACGTCGCAGAGCTTGTGGCATGGCTGTGCAGGGAGGAGGCGCGGTTCGTCAAGGGCGCGATCATCCCCATCCACGGGGCCCCGGAGTCCTAGCTGCCTGGGAGGTGGACAGGTGGCCCGGGGTTGCGCGCGTGCGCAACTCTATACCCCGGTTGCCCCATGGGGACCGCGGGGGATGTCGCATGGCGCGGAAGAAAACGTCCGTTGTGGAGCTTGATGGGTGGAAGCACGTCTCGGCGACCTACGACAACATCACGTCCAAGCTGGACGAGCTGCCGGGCACGGCGCACAATGACTTGCGCCTGCAGGCGATCAAGTACTGGCAGGACCGGCTCAAGGAGGACAAGAAGGAAATCGAGGCAGGCAAAGAGCCCTGCGTAAGCTAGCCGGGACCGGCGCGGAGGCTCCGGACGAGGACACGGGTCAGCTCGCGCTCCGCATCCGCGGCGATCCGGTCGCGGCCCATCAGGTGGTAGGCCGCGCGGATCTCCCGGGCCTGCGCGAGATGCTGGCTCGCCTCGGCATCCTCGCCCACGGCACGCAACGTGATCCCGTAGACCGAATGCACCAGAGCCAGGTGCGCGGGATCCGGCGAACTCGTGCGACGGTCCGACACCTCGAACGCCGCCCGGAACGCCTCGCGCCATCCGGCGCGGTCGCCCCGGAGAAGGCAGTCCACGCCACGAAGGACGGCGGCATGGACGGGGCGTGCCGCGACGCTTGCGGCGGCCCGCGGATCGTCGAGCCGACGCGCGACCTTGCGGAACCCCTCCACGTCGCCCAGCCGCAGGGAGCACTCCGCGGCCAGCCACATGTCTTCGAGGGCCACGACCGACATGGGGGACGAGAGCAACGCTTCCACGGAGGCGTCGAACTGACGCCGCGCCTCCTCGAGCTGGCCGCGGCAGTAGACGCAGCTCGCGAGACCGGCCCGCGCGGAGAGGATTGCGGCGACGTCGTGGATCTTCCGCCCCAGAGTGCTCGCCTGCTGGAAGTAGGTCTCCGCGGTGTCACAGTCGCCGAGCAGCTCCAGGTGCAACCAGCCCTTCAGCATGAGGAGAGAGCGCCGCGCATGAGGATCACGCACGGTCCGCGGCAGATGCTCGATCGCCTCCAGATGCCGGAGCGCGGGCTCCACGCGGCCCAGCCGGTTGGCGAAGAGGTACGCGAACCCGGTGTGGACCCTCGCCATGAGCTCCACGTCGTTCCGGGCCACCGCGATCTCGAGGGCATCGCGGAGGAGCTGCTCGGACCGCGCGGGATCCCCGACGTACGCCTCGATGTCCAGGAACCCGAGCTGGTACAGCGCCCACCCTTCCCCCTTCCGGTCCCCGAACGCGCGGAAGGTCCGGAGGGCGTCGTTCCCACGGTCGTACGCCGCATCCCACCGCTCGTGCCAGCTCGAGACCGTGCACTGGACGAGGTCGAGCCACCCCCGTTCCGCACAGAGACGGTCGCCCAAGAGGGCGAGGCCCTTCTCGACCTCGGCCTCCGCGGACTCCACGTCGCCGCGAACCCGGAGGGCCTCCCCACTCTTGCGGTGGAGCCGGGCCCGGACCTCGGGGTCCTCCCCGCACCTCATGGCCTCTTTGTACGCGGTGAGCGTGGCGGGAAGGTCCCCCAGCCCCTCGTTCGCGTCCCCTAGCGCCTCGTAGAGGGCGACGCGGGCCTCGGGCTCCGGGACCAAGAGGAGCGCGTTGGACAGGTAGCCGACGGCCGCCACGAACTCCCCCGCCTGCAAAGACGAGGAGGCCAGCGCGAGCAGCTGGTGGGCCGCGAACGCTCCGAGCTGCGTCCGCTCCCCGGGGGCCATCATCTCCGCGAAGGCGGCCCGGATGGAGTCGTGGGCCTCGAAGGCCCCATCGCCGACGGGTCGTAGGAGGGAGCGGTTGAGGAGGGAAAGGATCACGTCGTGCGACCCCTCGGATCCCGGAAGCAGGGCCACTTCGGGCATCGGGACTCGGTACAGGGAGGCGAGCTTCAGGCTCCTCCGCTCGGGCTCGGGAAGAACCGCGTAGACCTCCTCCTCGAGGAAGCGGCGCATGTCCCGCAGGGCGTGCTGGGGGACCCCCGCGTGCGCGGTGGACCGCACCAGCTGGAGGAAGAGCGGGTGGCCCCCGAGCTGGATGCCCAGGTTCCCGACCTCCGCGTCCAAGTCCGGAGAGAAGAAGGCGGCGATGTCTTCCGCCGGGAGTCCTCCGAGGTCGATCTCCTTCACGAGGCCCCGCAGGGCCACGTCGCGGCGGTCGTAGAACGGAAGGGCGCGGCGGGATAGGAGGACCGCGCGGACATCGGGCGCGTCCGCGATCGCATCCTTCAGGAACCGAAACAGGGGGAGGATCTCCTCCCCCGCCTCGTGCGCGTCGTCGAAGACAAGGAACGACCGGGTCCCCGGTAGATCCTCGCGGAGGACGTCGGCCGCCTGGCTCGCGTCGCCCCGGGTCACGACGGCTCGCAGCCCGGGCTTGCCCACGGAGGACAGGAACTCCCCGAGCGCGGTGAGGACGGAGATCCGGGTGTCCCACGGGCGGAGGGTGTGCCAGAACAGGTTCCGCCGACCGCGGAGGAGGTCGCACGCGCGCGCGGCGACGCTCGACTTGCCGATGCCCGCGACCCCTCGCACGAGGAACAGGCGAGGGCCGTCCTCCGCGACGAGCGCCTCGAGCTCCGCCTTCCGCCCGACGAAGTGATCCAGACCCGGGGCCTCGGACAGCTGCTCGACGAACGCGGAGGGCGGAGCGGTCACGAGCCGCTCGAGGTCGACGGGGCCGGCACCCCCGGCACGGTGCACGAGCTCGAGCAGCGAGACCTTGCCGCCCGCGGATTCCAGGACCTCCGCGACGGGTTCCTCGCGGATCCCCTGGCCATCCCGGACCGTGAGGACCTCGGCCTTCACTCGGTCCCGGAGCCGGTAGGCGGCGTGCTGGCCCGCCGGGGTCAGGGCGTACACCTTCCGCCGCTGGCGGATGCCTTGGACGTGGCACGTCCGCTCGCGCACGAGTTCCTCGTGGAGCAGGGGCCGCAGATACTGGCTCAGGTGGCGGAGCTCGACCCAGGCCGTGGACGCGAGACCCTCCTGGGTCATCGCCGCGGGGACCTCGATGGAGTCTTGGAACCTCACGTAGTCCAAGAGGTGGAGAAGAATGCGTTCCTTGGCCGTGAGGCGCACGGCGATGGGCCCCCTCGCAACCCCTCGTCAACGGGGTGTGAACCTAAGTAACTTTGGGCCGCAGGATAGGAGTCCCGTCGGGACTCCTTCGCCGCGGTCTAGACCTCCCAGGCCCTGGCCCCTCCTCGGAGGCAAGAAATGCTGCCTGTAACGCAAACGAGCCTGGTGAGCAAGATGGGTGACCACAGGGTGGGCCGCCGCGTCCCGGAGGACCTTCAGACGTACGTCCGCACGGAGTACGGAGGAGACGGAGCCGAGGTCCGCTCGATGCTGGCCCGGGCGCGCGCCAACGGGCGATCCGCGGCCCCCGCGTCGAGCCGACGGAGCGTCCTGAGCGCCCTCTTCGAGGCGCTGAGCGCGGCCTTCCCGCGGCCGGGAGGCGGCTGATGGGATGTGCCTTCGGGAACCCCGCGGCCCTGGCGGACCTGCGCCGGCGCAGCGAGTACGCGAGCGTCTGCGTGCCGCCGTGGCGGCCCGATCTCCGGCCCGACATGCCGGATCCGAGGGGCGCCTGGACCGCGTTCGCACAGGCCTTGCGGGACCTCTTCCGCGCGTCCCGCGGGCCGGCCCACAGGGGGCCCAAACCCGAACTCGAGGGGAGGTGACGCAGTGTTCCACGCCTTGATCGTCCGCATCCTGGGCCTCGCCATGTCGGCCCTCGCGGCCCTGGCGGCCCGGTTCTACTGGGCCCGCTTCATCTGAACGGTGCATGGCCGCCCCGCGCCGCGTGCCGGAGTGGGGGGATGCCACGGGGCGGCCCTTTCTCGTTTGACCCGATCCGAGGTCCCCATCAGACGCTGCGGGAAGACGCGGACTCACTGCGGCTTGCGGGACTGGACAGGGGCGCGGGCAACTCCTTCCACGCCACAGCATGTCCCGAGGCCTTGGCCAGTTCGTCACGGACGATCGAGGCGAGCCGCTCGGCTTCGCCCTCCAGAATGGTCTCCACGTAGCGGAAGAACTCCACCCCGCTCGCCGCGGACCGCGGACTCCGGTGCATCCGCCACAGCTCCTCCCGAATCACGCCGAAGGCCACGAGGCGGGGATCCCGGTCCTTGTCGGCCAGAATGACGACCCCGTACGTGTCCGGACTGCGGACGATCTCCATGTAGACGAAGGGCATCCAGGGGGAGGCGGACCAATGCCGCTCACCGTCGCCTGGGGGGGATGCCATAGGCTTCGCGGTCGATACGAAGTGGGGTGCCACCCTATGAACCCTGCGGCCGAAATGTTCTATTTTGCCCCGCGCATACCCCCTCCGAGGCCTCCCGTGCGCCACTACCGCCGCAAACGGACCTATCCGACGAAGGAACGTGTCCTCGTCCATCTGTCCGCGGAGGGGCTGCGGCCCCGGGAGCGGGGCCAGGACGCCGTCGCCTCCGCCACGAAGTCCGGGCGCAGCACGTTGACCAAGTGGCTGGGTCGCCTTGAGGACGAACGCCTCGTCGTCCGGGAGCGGGTGCGGATCGAGGGGCACCGTCTGCCCAAGTACGCCTACTACCTGACCGACGAGGGTTGGACGGCGGCCGCACGGCTGCGGGAGCGCCTGGGCGCAGACGTGGTCACGCTCCAGGCCCCGCACCTGGGTCCCCTCTCCGTGCGTCTTGCGGAGATCCCCACGTTGGCCGCATCGCGCCTCGACCTGACGTCGGCCGTGTCCCTCGTGGAGAAAGAACGGATCGATCTCAAGGCAGGCCCCGCCTCGGGCTCCCGGCCCCGGGAGCCCCTGGTCTGGCGGACCGGCCTTCGCCAGGTGGATCACCTGTTCGGGCGGGAGGAGGAACTCCAGAGCCTGGACGCCTGGTACGATGGTGGCTCCCAGGTCCTCGTGATCACGGGGCTTCCGGGAATCGGCAAGAGCGCCCTGGTCGCGGGCTGGATCCGATCGCGCCGCCCCGGCGTCCCCGTCTATGCGTTCGAACTCCACCGGTCGACGACGCCCGCCGCCCTGCTCGCGGACTTCGGGGCCTTCCTCGCGGCCCTGGGGAAGCCGGGGCTCGCGGCCCATCTGGCCCAGGGGGATCCGCTCGACCTGGGCTTCGTGCGCCGGCTCCTGGAACGGGATCTGGCCCGGATGCAGATCCTTGCAATCTTCGACAATGCGGACCGGCTCGCCCGGGGCACCGCTCGTCTGTTGGGCACCCAGCTCCTGCATCTCCTGCCGGCTTCGCCGGCCCGGGTCATTCTCGTCGGGCGTCGGCCACCGACCTGGCTGGACTTCCTCCAAGGGTCCGTCCCGTCCCTGGTGGAGCTCCGCATATCGGGGCTCGGTCCCGGGGCGTCAACGAGCCTCCTCCGATATCGCGGTCTCGGAGGCAATCCCGAGGCCATGCGGGACATCGTCCGGACGACCCGCGGCCACCCGCTCCTGCTCCACCTCGCCGCGTCGGGGGGCGCCAGCCACGCGACGGCGGTCCGCCGGTACCTCGAGGAGGAGGTCTGGGACACCCTGACCCCCGAGCAGAGACGCACCCTGGAGACCGCCTCGGTCCTCCGCCGGCCCGCGGCCGGGCGGCTCCTGGCCTCGGCCGCCCGTGTGGACCGGCGCGTCCTCGACAGCCTCACGGAGAGGAACCTCCTCGAGCGGACCGTGGCGGGCGGGTACCTGGTCCACGATCTGGTCCGGTCGTTCCTCGTGGATCGGATGGATGCGCGCCGGGCCCGCATCCTCCACGAGCGGGTCGCGGCCCTGTTGCTCGGCAGCCCCGAGCCCAAGGGGCGGTGGGAGGGCGTGTTCCACCTCCTCGCTGCAGGGAAGACGGAGGCCGTCGCCCAGTACCTCGATTCCGACGGCGCGCCCCTCCTGGACTCCGTGGCGGCCGAGGAGATCGCCGCGGTCGTGCGCAGCCTGCCTTCGGAGGCCGCCGACCCGGCCTCGTCCTGCGTCTTCTCCGAGATCCTGGGAGACAGCCTGCGCATCCGGGGCCACGTGGGACCCGCGCTGCAGCAGTACCAGCATGCCCGCGCCCAGGCTGAGGAACGAGGCCGCGACGAGAGAATCCCGCGGCTCCTCCGCAAGATGGCGAACCTCGAGCGCTGCCGGAACCGGTACCCCGAGGCGCTCGGGCACCTGGTCGAAGCCCAAGCGCGTCTCCTCAAGACGGAGGACCCGGTCGAATTGACCGAGGTGCTCCGGGAGATGGCCCTCGTCGAGGACGCAGCCGGGGATTATCCCGCGGCCGCCAGACACCTCAATGAGGCTGTCGACCTGGCCACGGAGACCTCAGATCGCGGGGCGTTGTCACGGTGCCTCTTGGCACTTGGAAGTCTCGAAACCCAGCATGGCCATCCAGAACGTGGGCTTGGCTACGATCGCGAAGGGCTGCAGGTGGCCGAGCGCTCTGGCGACTTGACGGAAATGGCACACGGACACATCGTGCTGGGAGCCGACTTGGCGAAGTCCGGGCGACATGCCGAAAGCTTGCCGCACTATGCCCACGGGCTCGAGATTGCCCGCATCCTCGGCAATCTCCGGCTCACGGCATACGCCATGTTGAACCAAGCCTCATCGCTCCTCGAGCTTCGTCGCTTCAGGGAGGCTGGAGCCCCGATCAAGGAGGCCCAAGGTTACTTCGAGATTCTGGAGGAAAAGGACACCCTTGCACTTCTGAAGACCTACCAGGGCCAGAGAGAAATGGGACTTGGTCAGTGGCCTCGAGCCCTGCGTGCCCTCGATGAGGGACTTCAAGGACTCCGCACCTATGCTAGTCCTGCGGATCTCGCCCATGTCCTGGTGTTAATCGCCCGATATTGTCTCGCGCGTGGTGATTCAGGACGGGCCAGGATCCACTTAACTGAAGCCCGTGTCATCGCGAAGAAGCTCGGAAGCACTACGCTGGCGTCCGAGATAGAGGAGATCCTCGCTCCCTTGACGACGGGAAGACCCCACGGAGAGCCCTAGTTGGGTGGCTTCGGCCATCCCGCGGCAACGTTCAGGAACCCACCTCCGGCCGAGGCAGCGGCGGAGGGGGGATTTGACCTTCTCGTAGTTTGTTCCGTTTCGCCCCGCCATCACGGGTCGATGCATTCCGGAATGAGAGTTGCACCTATCGTCGGCGCCGGCGGGAGCGCGCCTGCTTCTTCTCCTTGGCCACCTTCCGCGTCGAACTTCGACGTGCGGCCGCCCGGGTGCGGCGCCGCTCGCGCAGGTCCGGCATCTTGCTCTCGAACAGGGCCATGACGATCCCCGTGGGCTCCTGGAACAAGGCCCACGATCCGACGCCCGGAATCTCCCGCTTGGGCTGGAGCACGCGGCCCCCGGCTGCCTCGATCTTCTTCACGTCCGCGTCGATGTCGTGGGACAGGAGGTAGTTCAGGATCCCGGGGCTCTGGTTCTCCATGGGGCTCATGAGGCCGCCGCCGGGACCGCTGGGCGCCGAGTACGTGTGGTAGTTCATCTCGGGCACGAACTCGAAGTCCCAGTCGAAGACCTCCTCGAAGAACTGTCGCGTCCTCTGAGGGTCCGTGGACGCAATCTCCATATGGACAAAACTGCCGGGTTTCTGTTCCGCCATGTCGCGCTTCCTCCCCCGAACGGGGACCCCGGATGCCCCCGCCGGGTATTTCCGACTTGCCCCCGGAGACTATGGTGAAAGTACTCCGCACGGTGCGGAAGGCGGTCGCAAGCGATGTCGCCCCTCGTCCGACGTCACGTTCATCCCCCGTTCGACGGACGTCCAATCACGGTTAAGTAGGGTGGTGGCCGAGCGGGGGCCGAGGTGAACGCACTCATGGAATCGAGCACAGCGAGCACGGTGTCCAAGCGCGTCACGGACTCGTGGCGCGAGCTGGGCCGCATGCACGCCTCCCAGGTCCTCGTCGTCCTGGGGAGCGCCATCGCGGTCTTCGCGGGCATCGTCGTCTATCTCGCGCGAGCCGTGAGCGAGGGATCCCCCGCTGTCGTCTCCTTCGGGGCCCTGTGGCTGTTCGTCTTCGGCCTCCTGGGCCTCCTGGGGTACGTCGTCTCGCGCGCGAGCTTGAGGAACGGCGCCATCGTCTCGGGCGTAGCCGGACTCGCCCTGCTGCTTCTGGCAGGCGACGTCGCGGGCCTCCTGACGGGAATCGTCGTCCTCCTGGGTGCGGCCTGGGCGTTCGTCCGGTCCCTGTGACCGGGAAGCCCGACCGTCTCCCTTTTTCTGGAATCCGGCGAGGTGACCCGATGAATCTCGAGTTCATCCCCATCCGGGAGATCGAGGGACCGAGGCGCGTGCCCAAGCGCCGCGGGATCCTCCGCCTCTACTGGATCGTCTGGGAGTCGTCCAACGCGCCCCTCTCCGGCGGCTTCATGCTCGGAGCGTCGCCGCTCTGAGGCGGCGTCACTCGAGCAGGTGGCCCGCGCGGTTCTGCTCGCGGGGGATCCAGCGGAAGGTGACGGGCAGCCCCCTCGCGAGTCCTTTCGCCTCCGCGTGGAGCGGGAGGAGCTTCGCGTCCCGGACGCGGTAGCGGCCGGCCATCTGGTAGACCACGAGCTGGGAGTCGCCCGACACGACGTAGCGGTCCCGCGGACGGGCGGCGGCTAGCTCGCGGAGCCGCCTCAGGAGGAGGATCAGCGCGCGGTACTCCGCGATGTTGTTGCTCCGTTGGGGACCGCGGTCCGTGATCAGGTCGGGGATCTCGTGCACGTGCTCCTCGTCTCCGATGACATAGGCGACCCACATGGGCCCCTTGCGCGCGAACTGGTTCCCCCGACAGGCGCCGTCGAAGAAACACGCAAGGGGAGGTCCGCGGGGCATGAGGTCTCTCCCGGCATCACGCGAGTTCCTGTCGTTGCCAGAAGAGATCGATCCGGCCGGGCAGGATGAACAAGATGGGAAACACGACGAAGCTCGCGAGGCTGACATCCGTGTTCAGGGAGGTGAGGAGGATGGACAGGCTCGCCACACAGGGCCCCATGAGAATCCGGCGCTGGCCCGAGCGGACGATCCGGAGGTCCAGGTCCGCGTCCACGAGGTGATGGTGGAGCGTGGCGTACGCGAACGTGGCATACAGCATCGACCCCACCGCGATCAGGTTGAGGCCGTAGAGGATCTGGGTCTCCTGGGCGAGCGGGTAGTGGCCCAGGAGAGCGCTCGTCAGGGGGAGCAACCCGACGAAGAGGAGGAAGACGTTGTTGAGCCAGATGAGTGCCCAGTCCGTGCGGCGGATGTAATGAAAGACGACGTGGTGCCCGACCCAGAACACGCCCAGGATGACGAAGCTTAGGGCGTAGCTGAGGACCGTGGACACGATGGGGAGCAGGTCGGGCGGCGTGAGGCCGAAGTCCACGGGACTCGTCACGTAGGGGACGATGACGCTCAGGACGAGGATGGTCATCACGGTCGCGAAGATGCCATCCGTCAGGGACTCGACCCGCTGCTTGCCCAGTCCGGCGACAGACCCCGTTCGCGCACTCATCGGATGCGGTCCGCCGAAGGCAACCCACGGCTATAAGGCCCGTAGTCGCAGCGGGCGGCGGCTCACTCCTTCCGGGCTTCCTTGGCCTTGGGGCGGAGCTCCGTGCTCCCGCACTTCCGGCAGCGCGTGGCCCGCGGCGCGTTCCGGGCGTAGCACTGCATGCAGATCTTCTTGAGCAGCAAGCGCCGCTCGGCTTCCGGGAA
>OFHK01000005.1_pt1 | contig 91907 bp, 98 predicted proteins | sample 1521951 | NCBI WGS metagenome assembly OFHK01 (sample SAMEA2468436, study PRJEB22500) | soil metagenome | biome: Glassland; feature: Farmland; material: Clay | place: Australia | collected 2013-01-31 | depth 0.55 m
GGCTTGTCTGGGAGGGGGCTCTGAGGTGATGCACATCGAAGGGGAACGCGTCGCTGTGGTACTGCTGGGTGGGATACGTCTCGGTGAAGGGGGAGACGTGGAAGTCGGACGCGCGGACCTCGACCCCGCCGGGGGCGCGCTTGTCCGCGACCACGGAGCCCTTCACGATGACGGACGACTCGATGAGGGCCTTCTCGGCCGCGGCGAAGGCCTCCGGCGGCACCTTGTCCCTCGCGATGGTGGTCTGGATGACGCCCGTGGCGTCCCGCAGGACGACGAAGGCCTTGCCGCCCATCGTGCGCGTGCGGTAGATCCAGCCTCGCAGCTCGACCGAAGCACCCGTGTGCTTGCCGTGCAGGATCTCCGCGATGGCCACCATGGCCCTCGGCCATTCCGGTCGCTCTAGATTACCCTTTCGCGCTCGGAGGCGAGCCCCACGCGTTCGCGCGCGGGCCGAGCGGCAAACGACGCGGCCGACGCCCGAGGGAAAAGGACATGAACCATCCGTGCGGTAAATCCTCCCCTTGCTGCGCGCCGCGACCCCTGCTGACCTAGAGGGCATCTACCGCATCGAGATCGCGTGCTTCAAGCAGCGTCGGTTCCGCCGTGACCACGTGGACTGGATCCTCCGCAACAATCGCGCGCTGACCCTGGTGGCGGATGCCGGCGGGCACTTCGACGGCGCCATCATGCTCCTCTTCGAGGGACAGGTCTGCCGGGTCCTGTCCGTGGCGACCATGCCCGAGGCGCGCCGGCACGGCCTCGGGACCGAGATGATGAAGGCCGCGGAGACGGAAGCCCGACGGCGCGGCTGCGCCCAGGTCCGCCTGGAAGTGAGTACTCGCAACTACGGCGCGATCGAGTTCTACCGCCGACTCGGGTACAAGACGGACGGCGTGCTGTACGGATACTATTCCTGGGGGGAGGACGCCTACAGCATGGTCTACGGGACTGGAGCAATCCGCGAGGAGACGTCCGCCGGAAGCCCAATCGATAATAAATAAACCGGAATAAATATAATTCGAGTGCGTGGAGACGGTTCGAGGGTTCGCTCGTTCTGCAAACGCTTAAGCCGAGGGGGACGATGTGCCGCGTTCGCAGACCACCATGTTGCCGGTTCCCACCAAGTTCTTCGTCACATCCGGGAGGGCCGTGTCCAAGGTCTCCGACCTGAACGCCTTCGATGAGGCCCTCCTGAATGCGGGCCTGTCCGAGCAGAACATCGTCTCCGTGTCCTCCGTCCTCCCCGTGGGCACCCGGCAGGTGCGGAAGCGCGAGCTGCCCATGGGGGCCATCACGTTCTGCGTGCTCGCTCAGCAGCGCGGGGGCGAGGGCGAGACGATCTCCGCAGGCATCGCGTACGGCTTCCGCGACGACGGCCTGGGCGGCTACGTGGCCGAGGGGCACATGCACGGCACGAAGAAGTCCCTCCAGGAAGTCCTCGAGTGGAAGATGGGCGAGATGGCCAAGATGCGGGGCATCAAGTTCCGCCGCCTCGAGTACAAGATCGAGGAGCTCAGCACGCCCATGGACCACTACGGCGCCTGCCTCGCCGCCGTCGTCTTCATGATCTGAGCCCATGTACGGCGTCGTCGTCTGCCCCCGGTGCAAGCGGGCGAAGGGCGTCGACCTGAAGCAGAAGACCACGGCATGCTCGTGCGGCTTCGAGATCCGGGTCGTCCCCGCCCGGGTACGGGCTCGGGCGTCCACCCCACGGGAGCTCGCGCCGCTGGTCGGACAGGTCAACGCGGAGCTGGCGGGGGGCGCCCAGGTGGTCGCCAAAGCCTTGGCCCCTCCGAAGAAGGCCAGACCCCGCGACGTCCACGCCCGCGTGATCGCGGCCGTCCCTAAGGAAGGGGACCGCGCCTCCAAGATCCGCGCCGCGGCGCGCGAGCTCACGAACGAGCTGGAGGTCTTCACGAAGGACGATTGGATCCGGGTGCTCGAGGGACTCGCCATCCCGGACCCCGAGGGCGCCCTGGCCGTCCTCCTGGACGCCAACGCGGTGTTCGAGCCCCGGGCGGGGTTCTACCGCGCGGTGGACCTCACTCCTTGACGCCGCGGGCGCGCCGCTTCTCCCGCCGCATCTCCCGCTGGACCTCCTCGGGGAGCGTGGCGGGCAGGACCGTCGTGTACACGTAGTGATAGACGAGCAGGGCGAAGGCGAGCGCCGTGGCCAGCGTGACGAACACGAGCACGTCCGGGACGTACGGCCCCGCGGCAAGGAACACGAACAGGAGCGCACCATGGGCGTACCGGATTCCGACGGCCTTCTCGAAGGACCGCCAGAGGTCGCCGCGAGACGCGCCGAAGCCGATGAGCGCCCCCGTGTCCGCGTTGATGACGGCCAGGTTGACCGAGTACAGCACGAGGACCATGAAGCCGACCACTTGGTAGAGCTGGGGCAGGGCGGTCCACACGACGGTGGCCACGACCGCGGTGGAGGAGGAGCCCACGCCGAGGGCCAGGCCGTAGAACGTCGTGTCGAACCGCTCGCGGTAGCCGCGGCGGTTCAGGTAGACGACCTTGAACAGCTCCTCCGTGAGCAGGATGGCGAGGAAGATGAGGATCGAGCTGACGAAGTCCACGCCGCCAATCAGCAGGCGGAGGTAGCTGACGAGGACCCCGAAGATCATCCCGACGGCGAAGCTGCCGAACAGCTTCCGGTCGTCGAATAGGCGGTACTGCGTGAAGGGGATGTCGAAGCGGCGGATGGACCACCAGAGGAACCCCAGGGCGGGCGCGATGCCCAGGATCAGGGCGACGCCGAAATCGATCTGGGTGACCGCCATGGAGTGCGGAACAAGACCCGGGAGCTACTTAAGCGGTCCCATGGACCGGTATCGCGCCTGAGACCCATAGGCGTGGTTTTATGGCCCGAGGGTCGGCATGGCCCGGACCGATGCCCGGGAAGACGGCCCGGGCCCTGTGTCCCGTCTGCCAGGAGCCGATGCCCCAGGACGAGACGGATGGCGAGAACTGCGGGGCCTTCGTCATCGACGAGGACGTCGTCCGCCTCTGCCGAGCCTTCGGCATCCCCCGGGAGAAGGCGCTCGCCCTGTTCGAGAAGGGCTTCCGCCACCCCACCCAGCTCAAGGACCGGAACGTGGACGACGTCCTCGAGCGCGGCGAGAACGGGCTCCTGTTCCTCTGCACGAACTGCGGCGGCTTCGTGGCCACGGGCGACCCCAAGTGTCCGCGGTGCGGCGCGGAGTTCGAGGCCGAGGAGGCCGAGCCGGCCGCGGAGAAGGACATCCTGGACATCGTCCTCTGCCCCATTTGCGGCGCGGACAACGATCCCTCGTGGAAGGAGTGCGAGATCTGCGGGGAGCCGCTGGGCGGGACCGAGGAGCCCCCTGGCGAGGCTCCCGCGACGCCGGCTTCCGCACCGGAATCGAGACCCATTGCGCGCCCTCCGGAAGCGGTGCCCGAGCCCCACGCCCTGGATCGGATCGATGACATTCTCGAGGAACTGGAGAAGCCCGTCGCGGCCAAGACGGGCCCCGCCGTGCGTCGCCGCCAGAGGATCCCCAAGGTTGCCAAGCCCCTCAGGACCCCGGAACGCCCTCCGCCCGTGCCAACGCCGCGATCGGAGTCCCCGAATTCCCCGAACCGCGCGCCCGTCGCCCCTCCTATGACATCGGCCCCGGTGAGGCCCACCCCGAGACGGACGATTCATCCCCTTCCGAAGCCCCTAGCCCCTTCGAAGCCTGCCGCCGCTCCCCAACCCGGACCCACCCGGGACCCGAAGAAAGACGCCCGGCCACCCGCGCGGCCGCCACCCGCCGTCCGCAGGACCCGACGGAAGGTCTGGAGTGCACCGCCCGCCGAGTTCACCGGCGGCATCACGGTGGCCGCCGCCGCGAGTCTGCTTCTCTCCCAGATCCTCTCCGAGGTGGCGATCGCCTGGGCCGTCGTCCTCGCCCTCCTCATCCTGGCCCTCTTCGTCCTCGTGGCGACCCTGTCGCAGCGGGAGATCCGGGTCGGAGGACTCGACGCGATGCTCCTCGCTGCGGGTGCCGGGCTGGGAGTGATCGCGCCCCTCGTCCCGAGCGGCGTGGCCTCCGTCGTCGCCGTCGGAGGCGCGGTGCCCTTGGCGTTGGCCACCCGGCGGATCCTGACGACCCGCGCGAGAGACCTCCTCGCCGTGGCCGCCGGGATCCCGCTCATGGCCTTCGGCGTGGCGGCGGCCAGCGGGTCCGCGTTCGCCTCGACCTCCGCTTGGATCCTGGGCGTCGTCGCGGTCATGCCTTGGCCCGCAGTTGTCGCCATGGTCGGGTTCCGCCAGCGGCACTCGTCCGTCGCGCTCCACCGCGAGCTGACCAAGGCGGAGCACCACCTGGAACGGGAGGACTACGCGGCCTCCGTGAAGGACTTCGACCGAGCCATCGCCGCGGGGGCCCAGGGCACCCCCGGGGCCGAGGTCCCCTGGTACGGCAAGGGCGCCAGCCTCATCCTCCTGGGCCGCTACGACGAGGCGCTGCGGGCCATCGACACGGCCCTGGACATGAACCCCCGCAACGAGGTCGCGTGGCTCAACAAGGGCAACGCCCTGTCGAAGATGGGGCGGCTCATCGACGCCCTCCGCTGCTTCAACGCAGCCCTCAAGGTCAACCCGCGGTACGAGGTCGCCTGGAACAACAAGGGGAACACCATGGCCCGTATGGGGCACTTCGAGGAGGCCCTCGCATGCTACGAGCGCGCCCTGGCGATCGACCCGGAGTACCGTGGCGCGTGGGTGAACAAGGGCTACGTCCTCACGAAGCTCGGCCGGTACGACGAGGCCACGTCGTGCGCGGACCGCGCCCTCCGCCTGAACGAGGGACCGCGGTCGAAGACCGCATGACGGCTTCGGTCTTCGACATGTGTTCCATTCCCTTAATAAGCCACGGAGGGCAACGGGTGAGACAGCCAACGACGGAGGTCACGTCGTGCAATCCATCGTGGACAAGGTGTCCCTCGACCGGCTGAAGGATCGCGAGCTCCAGGTGAGCTTCCTGTGCCCCTACTGCAAGTCGACGCGGATTTCCCTGGACGCGAGCCGCTCCATGGATTCCTGGAACGGCATCGACTGCCCCAAGTGCGACGCCCACATCCTTCTCGACAGCGTGAGCGTCGTGGTCATCAAGGACGCGTTGCCGCCCCGGGGCGCCTGATCACGCGGGTCCGGCCATGAGGGCCGCGAAGACCTTCGCGTCGGCGACCAGGTTGTCGACCTTGGCGTACTCGTTGACCGTGTGACCCGTCTCGTCCGTCGTGGACCAGACGACGCACGGGAAGCCTTCCTCCCGCAAGGGCCCCGCGACCGTGCCGCCCCCGATGCCCACGGGCTTCGCCCGTAGGTTGCGGACCCTCCGAAGGACCTCGAGCAGCTCCCGAACGATGGGCGCATCTGTCGCCGTGGGGGGACTCGATTCCTGGTTCGTGGCCTCTAGGACTACCTTGACACCGAAGGTCTGCGCGGTTTGGTCCGCCAGCGCCTGGACCGCAGCGACGACCTCCTTGGTCTTGTAGACGGGCAGGACGCGGCAGTCGAAGTAGAAGACGTCCTCGCCCGGAATCGTGTTCACGTTGGGGACGTTGGGCTCGTGCTTCGTCGGCTCGAACGTGGAGTTCCAGGGGCGGAACAGGGGGTCCGTGGCGCGGAACTTGCCCGGAAGGTTCGCGTCGATCGCGGTGGTCAGGAACGCCCCGGCGCGGTGGGCGTTGACCGCCTCGTTGGGCGTGCTCGCGTGGCCCTGCTTGCCCGTGACCGTGATCTTGAGCCAGAGGACGCTCTTCTCCGCGATCTCAACCTCGTCGCCCTCAGCCATGCCCCAATCCGGTACGACGAAGACGTCCTTGGGCTCGAACAGATCCTGCGTCAGGAGGTGCTTGGCACCGAACGTGCTGCCGGTCTCCTCATCGGAGACGAACGCGAAGCCGAGGGCGCGGCCAGGCTTCGTCTTGGACTTGAGGAGCGCCTGGTACGCCGAGAGGACGGAGACGAGGGCCTGTCCGTTGTCCTCCGTGCCGCGGCCGTATAGGCGGCCGTCGAAAACCTTGGGATCGAAGGGGTCGCACCGCCATCCCTTGGCCTCTCCCGGCGGGACAATGTCCATGTGGCAGAGGAACCACAGACGCGGCCCCTTACCGACTCGGGCCACGAGATTGGGTCGCTTGCCGCCGGGCAACCGTTTGTCCGGCGCGTCGAATCGCTCCACCTTGAGACCGAGATCTTTGATGAGATTCTGGACGAAGGCCGCCTTCTTGACTTCACCTTCGCCGCCGTTCGTCGGGCCGATGGCCGGAATACGGCACAGCTCCGTCAGGGTGGAGACCATGTTGTCCCGCATCTTGTTGATTCGGTCGAGGGTCTCGTCGATCCCCATCGAGGGCACTCATCGAGCGTCGCTCGATAAAGATTGCTCTGTACTACGCTCCACCGCTGAAGGATGCGGAGGGCTGCTTGAGGTCAAACTCGTTCCCGTCCGGATCGACGAAGGCGCAGAGCCATTCGCCCCAGTCCATCTTCTGCGGCGCGGAGAGGAACCGGACGCCCTGCCGTCGCATCCGCTCGTAGTCGGCATGGATGTCGTCCGTGAGGAACGTGATGCCCGTCGGCCCCGGCTCGGTCTTGCCGCCAAGTTCGCACAGGTGGACGCGCGTGAGGGGTCGACGGGGACCGAGCTCGATCCAGTGTCCGGGGTTCTCCGGCGTCCCTTGGACCTTGGGGTCGGGATTCGGGGCTTCGGGTCCGATATATGCAACGGGGAGACCGAGGACGTCGCCGTACCAGGCAATGCTCTTCCGTCCGTCGGAGACTGCGACCGCCACAGTGTCAATCCCTTGGATGGGCAAGTGACCACCGGGGGGACAGTCGTCAAGGCGATATCTAAAGGGAGAGGCTCTACCGCTCCGCCGCCCCACGTCCGTACATCTTCGCGAACCACTCCATGACCTCGTGGTCCGAGATGCGGTCGACCTCCTCGTGGACCGCGAGCTCGTTCTCCTCCTGCCACGCGTCGACGATGCGCCGGGCCTCGGGCTCGCCTTCGAACTCCGTGATCACGAACTCCGTCTTCCGGCGGCGCGCCTTGAAAGCCGCAATCATCTCCGTGCCGTCGAAGACCACGTAGCAGTAGCCGGAGTGGAACTTGTCCACGATGGCCTGCCGCAGGTACAGGAAGAGGTTGTCCATCGGCGTGAGGACGAACTTCCGGCGGAAGGAGAAGTCCTCGACGCGGTCCACGTCCTCCTTCAGGATCCAGTGGACCGTGCGCTCGCCGCGGGCCAGGAAGCCTTTCGTCAGCCACCCCTCCCGCTCGAACTCCCGCAGGCGCTGCCGCGTCTCGCCCATGTTGAACTCGAAGCGCGTGTATGCGGCCAGGGATTCCGCGGACGTCACGCCTAGGCTCCGGATGATGCGGCGCAGGACATCCTTGCGGGCCTCCTCCCGGGAGATCTTGAGGTCCGGCACGCTTCGGTAGCGGTTGCTCGCGTCCCGCGTGACGTGGTTCCCCTGGTAGAGCTTCTTCAGGGCGTCCGTCGTGGACGGATAGCTGAGGTCGGAGAGGGCGAGGAGCCGCTGGCGGGAGATGGGGCCCTCCCCGGACACGATCTTGAGCACGTGCTTCTCGTCCTTCGAGAGCTTGGAGGCCTTCGCGGCCTTGTACAGCCTCAGGTCGTCCTCGAGCAGGTAGGACCAGTACTCCGGGATGGCCAAGCCTTTCGCGAGGAGACCTTGGCGGTGCAATCGCTCGAGCGGCAGGAAGTCCTTCACCCGGAGTCGTGCGGCGTAGTCTGAACGGAGTCCGCCGAGCGCCTTGGCGGCCGCCAGGACGTCCGGGAAGCGGCCCTCCTCGCTCAGCCCTTGCTTGTCGAACGCGTACGCGAGGAGAGCGTCCGGGTCGAAATCCCGTGGGACGATGGGGCCATGCGCCAGGAAGTCGCCCAGGCGGACGAAGCCCGCTTTGGTCCACGCGGAGAGATCCTCGGCCTCGGGGACATCCTTCCCGAGGAACCGCGTCACGCGGAGGACGTCAACGCCCCGCACGGCGTGGTAGTCCATGAACCGCTGGAGCGCGGCGACCGCGGGCGCCAGCATGTCCGGGGCCACGAGGTCCAGCTCGCGGACCTCGACGCAGCCGCTCATCTCCCAGATCTCCGCCATCCCAGCCAAGTCGCCGTCCTGAACCAGCGGGTAGAACCAGCCCTCCCCGTAGCGGCTGGCGACCTGGGCCCAGAGGGGCTGGGTCCAGGGGTCCATGAGGGAGAGGACGCGCATGGGGTCCTTGGAGCCGTTCGCCTCGGCGGCTCGGAGCGCAGGCAGCTCCTCCGTGAGCACGTACATCTCCGTCTCGCCCTTGCCCGCGATGAGCACGCGCGTGGCGACGCCCTGCTCCTCCAGGCGGTCCAGGAGGGCCTCCAGGTCGTCCCACTCGAAGCGCGCCCACTCCCGGATCCCGGAGAAGGGCACGGGCCCGTACGCGGCGAGGAAGGACCGCACGAGCTGCTCCATCGCGTCCGGGATGACCTCGTTCGGAGGGTCGAAGGCCATGTACAGGTTCCGCGCGCTCCAGCCATCTCCCTGGAACTTGCGGATCACGTAGACGTCGTAGTCGAGGTGGTCCAGGGCCTCCTTGACCTTTTCCTTGTCCTCGCGCACGCGGGAGACGATGCCGTAGAGGTCCACGCCGTCCGTGGAGCGGATCGCCTCTAGAACCCGCTTCTCCAAATCGTTCAGCGGGGTGCGCGGGAACGCGGACAGGAAAAGCCTAACATCCTTGGATCGGACGTACCGCACGCGGCCGTTGAGGAAGCGGCCCTCCAGGATGTCGCCCTTCTTGCGCCGCTCGAGCCATTCCGCGTAGTCGAACCCGGGTGCGTGGTTCCACAGGTCCAGGATCATCCCGACCTCGAGGAACCGGTCGAAGTAGCCGTCGATCGTCCGGATGTCCATGAACTGCTTCTTCAGGAGGTAGGCCTTGTATTTCTCCTCGTCGAAGACCTCCCGCGTCTCCCCCTTGCGCTGGAGGTGCTGGAGGTCGCGGGTCATCATGTACTGGAACTCCTTGTCCACGAGGAAGTGGCCCGAGGTGACCAAGCTCTCCTTCTCCAGGTCGCGGAGGGTCTCCTCGACCAAGTCGGGCTCGAGGCCCATGGCCACGGCGAGCTCCTGCGCAGACTGCGGTCCGTCCGCCTCCAGGCGCTTGGTCAGAAGGCGGTCCAGGGACTCCTCGAACTTCGCGCGCTCCACCTCCCGCGGCATGTACGTGGTCTCCTCGACGCCCTTGCGGCCGACGAGGTACGCGCGCTCGAGCTTACGCAGGGCCTCGTTCAGGTCGTCCTTCCCGAGCTTCGTGAGGCGCGCGAGCTCCTTGTGCGTGCGCGGCTTCTCCTGGATGAGCTGGAGGATCTTCTCCTCCGGGGGATGCAGGCGCGAGCGCTGCGCGTAGACCGCGGCGTACGTGGGCACCAGGTCCTTCGGGGCCCAGTGCACGCCCTGGGGCGTCCAGACGCTCTCCACGACGCCCTCCTCCATGAACGCGCCGGACCACTTGCGCACGTCCGGGAACGACGCCGTGGCGTGCTCGAGGACGTTGCGGCCTTTCTGCTGGAGCAGGTTCGCATCCCCGATACGGTCGAGGAAGGAGAGGATGTCCTCCTTGCGCGCGATGCGCGGCAGCTTCTTCCGGAAGTACTCCTGAACCTCGGAGGGCTGGAACTGGATCGCGGTGATCTGGTCCGCGGGCATCACGCGCTCGAGGACCTTGCGGTGCAGTTCGCGGAGGAGGGCGGACCGGTCCTCCATGAGGACCAGGTCGGAGACGCCTTGGAGGACGACGTTGTGGGCGAACGGAGATGGAAGGCCGCTGAAGTCCGTCTCGTGCACGGCGATCTTCCCCACCTCGATGTCCCGGAGGATCTCCTTGGCGTGGCCCAGGTCCATGACCTCGTGGAGGATCTCCGCGTACGTCTCCTTGATCACGGGGAAGTCCTCGATCTCGTGGAGCCAGTCGAGGACCCGCTGCGACCGGAGCTGCTGGCGACCGATGGAGACCTCGCGGCCCATGTAGTTCCGGAGGACCATGAAGGACCGCGTGGCGCAGTGTCGGAAGCGCTGCTTGAACAGCTCCGTGTTCTTGATCGCCCTCCGCAGGATGTCCTCCAGGTTCTCGCTGGAGACGAGCTCGACGAGACCCGCGATCTCGATCCGCTTCGGGACCGTGAGCATGAAGTTGTCGTCCGTCACGCTCACGCGGACGTTCGTGTGCTGCCGCTCCGTGACCGCGAACGCGTACGCGCGGCTCAGGGCGTCGTTCACGCGGCGCCCGAAGGGGAAGTGGAAGACGAGGTTCCGGTTGCCCTTCTCGTCGATGAAGCCCTCGATGAGGACGCGGGTGTCCGTGGGAAGCTCGGGGATCAGGGCGCGCTGCTCCTGCGTGTAGGACACGAGGGAGTTCGCGGAGCCCTCGTCCACGCGGTACTCCTGCGCGAGCCACTCCCGCGCCGCAGGTTCACCGTCCTGGTCGATCTTGGCCGCGAGGTCCCGCCGGAACTTCCCCACCTGCACGGAGAGATCGAAGGACCGCGGCAGCATCTCGCCGGTCCACGAGGGCACCGTGGGCCGACGGCCCGAGGCGTCCTTCACGTACACGGACGTGCCGCGGGCGCGGGCGAACTGGTACGTGCGGCCTCCGAGGACGAAGACGTCGCCCGGGCTCAGGTACTCCACGAACTTCTCGCTGAGCTCCCCGAGCGGCGTGCCCCGCTCGGAGTACACGTGGTACGTCCCCTCCTCGGGGATCGTGCCCACGTTTGTGTAGTAGATCATCCGGGTGCCTTTCTTCTTGCCGAAGCGGCCCTCGGCCTCGTCGAGCCAGATCTTCGCGAAGACCTTGATGTCCGGGTTGCGGGAGGAGAGGTAGTCCAGGACCGCGGAGAAGTCCTTCTTGGAGAGGTCATGGAAGGAGTAGGACCGCTTGACGACCTCGAACGCGTCGTCCGCGGCCCACCGCTGCTCCAGGGACATGGCCACGATGGCCTGGGCGAGGACGTCCAGGGGATTGTGGGGGATGTCCACGCGATCGATGCGGCCGTCGTACGCGGCCTTCGCGAGCGTCGCGCACTCCATGAGGTCCCACGGCTCGAAGGCGATCATGCGGCCCATGGCCGTCTCGCCGTACGCGTGGCCCGCGCGGCCGATCCGCTGCAGGCCCTTGGCCACGCTCTTGGGCGATCCGATCTGCACGACCAGGTCGATGTATCCGATGTCGATGCCCAGTTCGAGTGACGTGGACGAGACCGCGGCCTTGAGCTGACCGTTCTTCAGCTTCTGCTCCACATCCAGGCGCGTGTCCTTGGACAGGGAACCGTGGTGGGCTTCCAGGTCCTCCACGCCACGCTCCTTGAGTTTGAACGACACGTGCTCCGTCCCGCTCCGGGTGTTCGTGAAGACGAGCGTCGTGCGGTGCCGGTCGATCAGGTCGCTCAGGAGATCGTACATCCGCGCGTTGGCCACGTCCATGGGGACCGCGGTCATGTCCCGCACGGGGCACAGGACGGACAGGTCGAGGGACTTCCGCGTGTCCACCTCGACGATGTGCATGTCCCGGACCTTGCCGTCTTCGAAGCCCGCGAGGAACCTGGCCTCCTCCTCGATGGGGGCGATCGTCGCGCTCAGGCCGATCCGGACGAAGTTGCGGCCCGTCTGCTCTCGCAGCCGCTCCAGACCGACGGACAGGAGAGCGCCGCGCTTGGACGAGCAGAGTTCGTGAATCTCGTCGATGATGACCCATTCCACCTGGGAGAACGCCTCGCGGAACTTCGGGGTGCTCAGGATGATGGCCAGGCTCTCCGGGGTCGTGATGAAGATGTGCGGCGGCCGGCGGACCTGCTTCTGGCGCTCCTGGGCCGACGTGTCGCCGCTGCGGACGGCCACGCGGATCTCCGGCGCGGGCGCGCCTTCCTTGGCCGCCAGCTCCGCGATCTCGCGCAGCGGCTCCTCCAGGTTGCGGTTGATGTCGTTCGCGAGGGCCTTGAGCGGGGAGACGTAGAGGCAGTAGATGCGGCTCTCCAGCTCGCCGCGGAGCTGCTTCGCGTAGAGTTCGTTGATGATGGACAGGAAGGCGGTCAGGGTCTTGCCGCTCCCCGTGGGGGAGGAGACCAGGACGTTCTTCCGCGCGTGAATCAGGGGGACCGCGTACGACTGGGGCTCCGTGAGACCCTCGAACTTGGCCGTGAACCAGCCGCGCAGGAGGGGCTGGAGGAGAGCAAGGACCTCGTCCTTCGTGGCGGCCTTCTTCACCCTATGGAGCATGCCCTTTCCTCGTGGAATCGGCGGGAATCGCGAGGTATAGGAAGCGCCGTAAAAAAGGATTATGGAAACCGGCGCGAAACGCGAGCCAGCCACCGCCGTCTTCAGGACCGGACTAGGGCTACCCCGGAGACACACGACGGCGTTCGTGCGATGGGTGCACAAACGGTTTATACCACGTCTTCCTTGAATCGAAATCCAAGGGGAACGCGGAAGCCGCGGAAGGCGACACCATGACGGCAGACGTGGGCGCGACGGATCGGGGCATGAGCCGACGCAAGTTCCTGACTCTCGCGGGCGCGGGCGCCGTGTTCGGCGCTCTGGTCATTGCCGCGACCCGGCAGAAGGGCGTCCAGGGGATCCTGAAGGCCACCTCGACCAACCGCACGACGAACCAAGCCACCGCGGGGAAGACGATCATGACCAGCGGGAGCGCGCAGCCCGCGGGGCCGACGTTCCTCCAGAAACTCCTGAGTGGCAAGCTCTGAGAACCGCCCGTCTCCTGGCGACTCAGGCGTAGTCGTAGAATCCGTGGCCCGCCTTCTTCCCGAGCTTGCCCTCGTCGACCATGCGCCGGAGCAGGGGAGCGGGAGCGTACTTCTCGCTGCCGAGCCCCTTCCGCAGGACCTCCATGATGTTCAGGCACGTGTCGAGGCCGATGAAGTCTGCCAGCTCGAGGGGGCCCAGGGGATGGTTGGCCCCCAGCTTCATCACCGTGTCGATGGCCTCCTTCGTGGCGACGCCTTCCTGGAGGGCCAGGATGGCCTCGTTGATCATGGGCATAAGGACCCGGTTGGAGACGAAGCCCGGGGAGTCACGGGCCTCCACGGCCGTCTTGCCCATCCGGGCACACACTCCGAGGACGGTCTGAAGGGTCTCCTCACTCGTTTCCTTGCCGCGGACGACCTCCACGAGCCTCATCACGGGCACGGGGTTGAAGAAGTGCATCCCGAGGAAGCGATCGGCGCGCCGCGTCACGCTCGCGAGCTCGCCGATGCCAATGGAGGACGTGTTGCTCGCGAAGATCGCCGACGCGGGAGCGAGGCCATCCAGCTCGCGGAGGACGGACTTCTTCAGCTCGGGGTCCTCGGGCACGGCCTCGATGACGAGGTCGGCCTTGGCCGCGGCGGCCATGTCGAGGGTCCCCTGGATCCGGTTGCGCACCATGTCCGCGGCACTCCGGTCCATGGAGCCCTTCTCGACCGCGCGCGCGAGGCGGCCCTCGATCTTGGAAAGACCCCCCTGGACGAACCGGTCCTCGATGTCGCGCAGGATGACGTCGTAGCCCGACGTGGCGGCGACCTGCGCGATCCCGGCTCCCATCTGGCCCGCCCCGAGGACGGCGATGATCCGCACGGACATGGCGGTCCCAACACCGCACCCTGTTATGAGCGTATGGTCCGCCGGACCATCAGGGCCGCTCCAGGATCATGGCCATGGCGTTCCCGCCCCCCAGGCAGAGGGTCGCCAGGCCGCGCTTCGCGTTGCGGTCCTTCATCGCGTACGCCAGGGTGGTCAGGATTCGGGCGCCGCTGCAGCCCAGGGGATGGCCCAGGGCCACGGCGCCGCCGTTCACATTGAACTTGGCGTGGTCGATCCCGAGCTCCTTCATCACGGCCACGCTGGCCGCGGCGTACGCCTCGTTGTGCTCGATGAGGTCGAAGTCGTCAATCGTGAAGCCCGTCCTCTTGAGGATCTTCCGCACGGCGGGGATGGGCGCCTCCATGACCAGCTCGGGCTTGACGCCCGAGGTCACGTAGTCCACAATCCTTGCCAGGGGCTTCACACCGTGGCGGTCGGCCGCCTCCCGGGACAGCACGGCCATGGCGGACGCGCCGTCGCTGAGCTGGGACGCATTCCCCGCGGTCACCAGGCCGTGCTCGCGGAACACGGGCGCGAGCTTGGCCAGCTTCTCCATGGACGTGTCCTGCCGGATGCCCTCATCCAGGTCCACGCGGGGCTGGCCGGGCAGGTCCACGGGGAGGATCTCCTCCTTGAACTTCCCCTCGAGCGTGGCGTGGGCCGCACGGCGGTGGCTCTCCAGGGCGAACGCGTCCTGGTCCTCGCGGGTCACCTGGAACCGTTCTGAGACAATCTCCCCGGTCACGCCCATGTGGAACTGGTTGTACACTTCCCAGAGGCCGTCGTAGACCATGGCATCGAGGAACTGGACGTGGTTGTACCCGATCCCCCACCGGGCCTCCTTGACCAGATAGGGCGCGCGGCTCATGGACTCCATGCCCCCCGCGACCACGACCTCCTCGGATCCCGCCCGGATGGCGTCCGCCGCGATCGACACGCTCTTCATGCCGCTGGCACAGACCTTGTTCACGGTCACCGCGGCCACGCGGTCGGGAAGGCCGGCGTGCAACGCAGCCTGCCGCGCGGGGTTCTGGCCCAGCCCCGCCTGGATCACGTTCCCCAGGATGACCTCCTCGACGTCCGCGCCGCCGAGCCCGGATCGCTTCACGGCCTCCGCCACGACGAGGCTCCCGAGCTTCACGGCCTCCACGTTGCGGAACGCGCGGCCGTACTTCCCGATGGGTGTGCGGCAGGCGCCTGCGATGACAACCTCGGTCACGGGGTCCCTCTCCGGATGGGGAGACAAGAACTTCGGATTCTATTTAACGTATTGTCGACACTGGACCCCGGGGCCCCTCCGGCTACGTGCACGATGCCTGTACGACGGCCGCTTATCCGCGCCCGGCGACCCTCCGGCGTCCCGTCCCGCGCGGTGCGCGGGCGAGGTGCGAACGATGGGTCTAGGAAGAACGATGCGGACGCGATGGGCGGCCCTCCTGGTGGTCGTCCTCGCGGCCAGTGCCGTGGGCGTGCTCACGCCCATGATCAGTAACACCGTGGATCGGGACGTCGTGGTGACGGGCCAGGCCATCACCCTGACCGTGGAGGGCGTGCCGACGACAATCGCCCCGGGCGGCCTGTTCCGGGTCGTGGCCACGCTGGCGAACAACGCGAACCGCCCCATCCCCGCGGTCCTGCGGATCGAGGCGCGGAACCCGAACAACACGATTCCCGACGAGGTGACCGTCTACTCGGGTTGCGGCGCCGAGGAGGTCGTCAGCTCGCGGACGTTGGACTACTACATCGGATGGAACGGCCCGCTCCTGGCGGCCAAGGGCGTCTCGTTCCCTGCGGGGACGCCCCTGAGCGCGGTGGAGGCGGCCGTCGGCTCGGCGGAGTATTGGCCCGCCGTGGTCCACGAAATCCAGGTGCGGGACCCCCTGGGCTACCGGTCCGTCATCGACCCGGGGACCAACGCCACGGCCGCGGTCCGCTCGTCGGGCTCGCTCCTCCTGAAGGTGTTCTCGTACTACGGCATGCTGACCCCGCTGTCCACGGGGGGAGAATGGACCCTGCGGATGCCCTTCTCCGACCATGTCGTCGCCTCGGGAGACGGTTCCCAGAACGGCTTCCTCATCGAGATCCACCCCCAGTCTCGAGGGAGCTTCGAGTTCAAGTTCTGGGCCGAGCGCCCGGACGGCCTCGGGATCCCGAGCCACCCCACCTACACCTGCGGGCCGCTGTGACGGCGGCCCGCCTCTCTTTTTTTTCCGCCGACGCGCGGCGGACCCTCCGACTCCGAAGGGCTGATGACCCAGGCGGTCATGCCCGGAGCCTGGACCGGAGCGTCTGGGAGGCTTCTTGGCGAGCGGGGACGGGGTCAGCCGCGACGGGAAGCTCATCTTCCTGGAGAAGACCGTGCGGACCGTGCCGTACGGGTTCCTGAGCGTGGCCTTCTCCCTGTACCTCGAGTACCTCGGTTTCTCGCTCGTTCAGATTGGCATCGTCCTGACGCTGACCATCCTCAGCAGCGCCCTCTACACCTTCGTGATCAGCTTCGTCGCGGATCGTATCGGGCGGCGCCGGACGCTCGTCTTCTTCGCGCTCACGGACTTCGTGGCGGGTGCGCTGCTCTTCAGTTCGACCACGTGGTGGGCTCCCGTCCTGGCGGGGATCGTGGGCAACATGACCGTCGGCGCGGGGGAGGTCGGGCCGTTCCTCTCCCTGGAGCAGGCGATGCTCCCGCGGACCTGCTCCACAGATCGCCGGACATTCGCGTTCAGCATCTACAACTTCGTGGGGTACGGCGCGTCCGCGATCGGGGCGGGGCTCGCGGGCCTCGCGTCCGTCCCGTCGCCCGAGCAGCTCCGGCCCTTCTTTCTGGGGTACCTGGCCTCCGGACTGCTCGGGGCCTTCCTGTACACGCGGCTGTCGAAGCAGGTGGAGACCGAGGGTGCGCCGAGGACGCGCGCGGTCCTCTCGCCGAAGTCCCGGCCCATCGTGTACCGCCTCTCCGCCCTGTTCGCCCTCGACTCGTTCGGAGGCGGCTTCATCGGCGGGAACATCCTGTCCCTGTACTTCGCGGACCGCTTCGGACTTCGCTTGGCCTCCCTAGGACTCATCTTCTTGGCCACGCAGGTCGTGACCGCGGTGTCGTTCTTCCTCGCGGCGCGGATCGCTCGGAGGATCGGCCTGCTCCGGACCATGGTCTTCAGCCACGTGCCTTCCAACGTGTTCCTCATCGCGGTGGCCTTCGCGCCGACGGCTTTGATCGCCGTGGCGCTCCTCCTGTGCCGCCAATCCCTCTCCCAGATGGACGTGCCCACGCGGCAGTCGTACGTCATGGCCATCGTGGACGAGCCGGACCGGACGCCCGCCGCCGGCTTCACGAGCACCACGAGGACGGTGACGTCCTCCATCAGCCCGTCCATCGCGGGCTACGCCCTCGAGAACCTCTGGATGGGCGTGCCTCTCGTGGCCGCCGGCACGCTGAAACTCCTCTACGACGGGCTCATCTACGTCAGCTTCCGTTCCGTCCATCCCCCGGAGGAGCGGGGGGGCGGCAAGTCCTGACGGAGCCACAGCCCGGGGCCCGCGAAGGCGCATCAGGCTTTTGTAGCCTACCGGCGGTCAGTGGCCCCGGAGGAGACCCAAGTGAAGTGGGTGACCAGAGAGAAGGCGAAGGTGGACCGGATTGCCTGCCCGTGGCTGATTTCGAGGTTCGTGGACCCGAAGGCCGAGTTCCTCTTCGTACCGAAGGAGAAGGTCCTCGAGATTGCGAAGGCCGAAGGAGCCATCCCGTTCGACGCGCCGGGCGCCGAGCTCCACCATTTCAAGGAAGGCGACGACGACCGCTGCAGCTTCGACGCAATCATCAGGAAGTATCGGCTCACGGACCCCGCGCTCCTCAACATGGCGGAGATCGTCCGCACCGCGGACGCGGCCCCTCACGCGCCGCGGCCTGAAGGCGCCGGCCTCGAGGCCTTGGCCCTCGGGTTCCGCGCGAACGCGAAGGACGACCACGACAACATGCGCCTCCAGTTCCCCGCGTACGACGCCCTGTACACGTACTGCAAGCTCTCCGTGGAGGGGAAGGGTAGACTCGAGCACGCCGTGCGATGACCCGCCCGAGCGGCCATCAGGAGAGGAGCCGCAGACTGCGCTCGAGGAGGGCGGCCTCCCGTTCCCCCAGGTCCTCGGGCGCGAAGGATACGATCAGGATGGCCCGGGACTGCAGGATCGTCTCATGGATCCGCTCGATGCAGAGGGCCGTGTCGCGGAACCCGTTGTTCGCCACGAGGTCGTGGAGGCCGTCCAGCAGGATGACCCCGTGCCCCTGGTTGTCGAACACGAACCGCTCGACCGTCCGCACGAGGGAGGCCAGGGCCGTGGGGTTGTGGAGGTCTTCTCCCGGGGAGAAGCTGAGTCCGATGATCCGCGCGCCCGAGACACCCAGCTCGCGGCGGACGAGGTCCCTCGAGCGGCCCGTGAGGACGAGGGAGGGAATCTTGAGGCCGGCGAGGGCCCGGAACAGGGATTGGCTGCGTTCGTGCCGGGATTCCTGGACCAGGTACGATTGACCTTCCTCGATGCCCGGTGGCGCGGCCGGACGGGGCAGCGTCGTCGGCGGCGCGGGTGCCCGGGCGATCTCCAACGTCCGGATGCGAGCCCGGAGCTCCTGGTCGTCGGGGTTCCGGCGGAGCGCCTCGTCGTAGGACCGCAGGGCGTCCTCGTTGCGGCTCATCTTGGCCAGCACGTCGCCGCGGACCATCCACACGTCCCAGTCCGTCGCGGCGACCTCCACGAGCAGGTCGAAGGAGGCCAGCGCGGCATCCAAGTCGCCCCGGGCCTGGAGGATCTGACCCCGGGCCAGGAGCGCGGCCGCGTTCCGAGGCTCCCTGTCCAGGACGACCTCCAGGTCGTCCAGGGCCTCCTGGGACTTCCCCGCCCGTCGCAAGGCGACCGCGCGGCCCAACCGCGCAGTGCGGTTGTCGGCCTCCGCCTCAAGAATCCGGTCGAACAGGGCGACGGCCTGTTTGTAATCGCCCCCCGCGCTCGCGGCGAACGCTTGGCGCAGGAGGGAACGAACCTCCGGCGGTGGCGACGGGGGAGGGACAGGGACCTCCGGCTCGACAGGTTCCCGAGGCTCCGGCTCGGGTTCCACGGGGGAGAGCCGGTCCACGGCGGCCTGGGCCGCGGCCCGCACCAGGTCGTCTTCGAGCGCAGAGGCCATCCGCTCGAGTTCGAGGCGAGCTCGCTTCCGCAGCCAGATCGCGTACTGCGGCGTCTCCGCGATTCGCTCCAGATCCTCGATCCTCGATTCGAGGCCCGCGCGGGCGAGTTCGGTCGGCGGAGCCACGGCATCCGCCTGGGGAACGGTACTGGCGGCCTCCATGTGGGGGCGCAGGGGAGAGGGGCCGAAGTACCCGCGCGCCCGGAGACCGTGACGGACCAGGAATCGCATCGCGGCGGAACGGTCCCCCCGGAACTCCTTGTCCGCGTACCGGTCGAGGGCTCCGAAGGTCACGTCGTCCCAGCCACTCGTGAGGACCTTCCGCCGCCTCGGACGGGCTGCGGCCGGGGCCTCGTCCTCGGGGACTTCCGCAGCGGCCACCTCGACGGCAGCGACGCCCCCCTCGCCCGCGTCGGTCACCACTGGGAGCCCCGGCGCCAGAGATGAAGAACCTTGGGCTCCGATTCCCCACGCCGCAAGACCAGGTTGGGTGTCGCGGCCATCCATGGCATCCTGGCTACCGAACGCGATGAGGTGGACCAGAGCCCCGTCCCAGACCGTGCACACGAGGGAGGAATCCTCCGCGACCCAGCTCGAAGGGGCCGCGCGGTGCAGCGGACGTTCCGCCAGTTGGGCGATGAATTCCCGGGCCGTGCGGAGGGCCCCCGCGGGGTCCAGCGACGCGGTCCAGGGTGGCCGGACCGCGGGTCGGGAGCCAAGAGGGCTGCGGCCGCGGGCCGCTTCCGCGGCGACCTTCCAGGCCTCCGGGCTGTCGTAGCATTCGACCGCGAAGACGCCGTGGCCATCAAGGATCACGACGCCGCACTGTCCGGGCTGGACCGTCCTCGTGGGCCCATTGACGTCCGACACGCTTCCCGGGGCAGGGTCGTCAGAGAGAGCGGCGAGGAGATCGTCGGATTCGGCGGGGGGGGGGGCGGGGGGGTCGCCCACAAGCTGGGCAACGGCGGCCCAGACTCGCCCCTGGTCGCGCGACAGGAGCGCACGACAGACCGCGTCCGGGGCCAAGCGTCGGTCGAGAAGAAGAGGGGCACCCACCACAAGGGCACAGGACGCGTGGACGCACTTCACTTCGATGGACGCGTCGGACCGTGGACCGAGGACGATGCCCGCGGTCGTGCCGCGGGACGCCGTGACGTCGCTGCGGAACAGCGTCCCGGGGGGAAGGAAGACGGCGAACGGGGCGTCGTTGCGTACGGTGAGCCGATCCAGCCGGCCAGGGTCCACGGCCGAGACCGCGTCCGACGCCTCCGCCGCGAGCACGCATCCGCGGGGCCGCGGAACGGTCCGGAGGAGGGGGAGGACCGCGACCGATCCGTCGTCCGAGAGTCGCGGCGCTCCGACCGTCAGCCCGTCGTCTCGGGCGAGCGCGTGCGCGAATCGCGCGAGGGGTGTTCCCCCATCTCGAGGCATCCCGGCCCTTCTTGAATTGGATCGACGAGCGGGATATCCACTATTTTAGCGTATCAATGTCAAACGACCCCGCGTTGACAAAGGCGGGCCGTGGGAAGAGGGAGCGGGCGCGAGGGGATTCGAACCCCTGTCGCCGGGTCCGAAGCCCGGCAGTCTGTCCAAACTAGCCTACGCGCCCGGCGGCCGAACCGCCCCTGCCGATAAAAGGGTTCCTTCCCAGGGCCGTCGGGCGGCTCAGTCGCCGATGAGCCTCTTGTACGCCGCGGCGTCCAGCAATTCGGCGGCTTCCTCGGGACGGCTCATCTCGAGCAGGACCATCCATCCCGCGCCGTACGGGTCCTTGTTCACCTGCTCCGGCGTGTCGTCGAGGACCTTGTTCACCTCGACCACCGTGCCGGTAAGGGGGGAGAAGATCTCGCTCACGGCCTTGACGGACTCCACGGTCCCGAGGACCTCGCCCCGGGCCACGGTCTTACCGACCGCGGGAAACTCCACGTAGACCACGTCGGTCAGCTCGCTCTGCGCGTGGTCCGTGATGCCCACCCGCGCGCGGTTCCCCTCGATCTTCGCCCACTCGTGGTCCTTCGTGTAGCGGAACTCCTCGGGTATCTTGGACACAGCGGCACCGGACGGCCACCAACTCCCCGACCCGATATGAGGGTTTCTGCCCGGGCCTAGCGGTTGGGGCCCTTCCAGTTGGCGCCCCAGGCTTGGTGGACGAAGATGTCCTCGCTCCGGATCTTGTGGATGTGGTGGGCGATGATCAAGATGGCCACGAGGGCGATCCCGCCCACGAAGAGGAGGAGGTAGACGGGGTTGGCCGCGATCGCTGAGAAGAACTCCGTAATCGTCGTCCCTAGGTCAGCCATGGCTCGACGCTTCGGCAAAGAGGTTTCCAGGGCCCCGGAAAAACCTTTCTCCGTGAAGCCCGGATTCGATAATCAATCGCTCCAGCTCCCCTTCCTGGAAGAGGTGATAATAGCGAGGGACGACGACGCCGTCGGGCAGGGTCCACGGGACCTCCACATCGCCGCGGACGTCCGCGGGCAGGTCCTTGCGCGCCTCGACGGCCCGTCGGAACCGAGGCTGGTCTAGGGCCCACACGCTGACGAACGCGCGGCCGCGCGCCGCGAGAACGCGGCGAATCTCGCGCAGCGCGCAGAGCCGTTCCTCCACGGACGGCAGATGGTGGAGCACGGCGACGCACAGCGCGGCGTCCATGGAGCCGCTCCGGACCGGCAGGGTGGTCGCCTCCCCCTGGACCCAACCGATGTGCGCGCCCCAGATCCGGCCGCGCGATCCGCGGCGGCCGATGAGGAGGAGGTTGCGTGCGAAGTCCACGGCGACGATGGGATGGCCTTCCGCGGCGAGCGTGCGGGCATGCCGGCCGTTGCCGCACCCCACGTCCACGATCCGGGCGTTCGAGGGAAGGGTCGTGGCGAACGAGAGGACCTCAGGCCAAGGCTCGGAGCGGGACGCCGCGAAGGGTTCCGCGATGCGCTCGTACGTCGCGCGCACGCGGGCCTTGGTCACCGCGGCCATCCAAACGACAGGGGCGAGGGATACGATAAAGCGCTCGCCTAGACCTCGAGCGCGATCCGATCGACCTCGGCGATGACGCGGCTCCGGATGTCGCGGAGGGCGGGCAGCGGTTCCTTGGGCTCACCATGGTCGAGGTACTGGACGTACACGGGCTTCATGGCCGCGCCGCACGCCGGGCACCGGCTCACGCCGACCTCGTACGTGCCGTCCTTGGGGCAGCGGAGGGGCTCCTTCCGCCCGCCGAACTTCCCGCGCTTGGCCACGGGCCTGCCTTCGATCTCCACGATGTCGCAGGCGAAGTCGATCGTGGGGGCGTTGCTCAGGGACGTACCGATGCCGAAGCCGTCGGCCCCCGCGGCCAGGAGGGCGGGGATCGTCTTCTCGTCGATGTTCCCGGAGACGTAGATCTTCACGTCCTTGTGGCCGCGGACGTCGAGCTCCCATCGGATCTCGCGGACAATCTGGGGGAAGTTCCCGCGCCGCGACGAGGGCGTGTCCAGGCGGACGCCCGCCAGGTCCGGGATCTCCTCCAGGGCCAGGAGGGTCTCCGTCTTCTCGTCGTAGTACGTGTCCACGAGGGCGATCCGGGGAATCCTCTTCTCCATGTACTTCTGGACCGCATGGAAGGCTTCCCGCGACCCGCCCATGACGATGACGAGCGCGTGGGGCATCGTACCCATGGCCGGAAGTCCGAGAAGGGAGGAGCCCAGGGGCGTCGTGATCGCATCCAAGCCACCGACGTATACGGAACGCTCGATCAAGGGGGCGATCCCCGGATGCATGCGCCGCACGCCAAAGGAGAAGATCTGCTTGCCGTTGGCGAGCTTGCGAAGCCGCGCGGCCTTCGTCGCAATCCCGCTCGTCTGGCAGACGAGGCCGAGGAGGGGCGTCTCGTAGAGCGCCCAGTCGCCGTACGGGCCCTCGAGGGTCATCACGGGCAGCGGCACGCCCCGAGGCGTGCGCGGTTCGAACAGGGTACCTTCCGGCAGGGACCATAGGCTGACGTTCTTGCCCTCCAAGAGCCGGACGGCCTCCTCGACGCCCGCCAGGACGCCCCAGGGCCATCCGTTCGGCAGGCCGCCCGTCGTGACCTCCGCGTCGACGACCGTACGGTCCTTGCCCGCCTTCTTCAGGATGTCCAGGGTCCGCAGGAAGTAGACGTCCGTCGTCTTCCCCGTGCGGATCTCATCCTCCGTGGCGATGTAGAAGTCCCGGCCCCGGTCCGAGCCCGTCATGGTGTCGCGGCCGCTACTCCCTTGGAGTCTTATAGGTTTTGGTCACCGAATCTCGCCGGAAACGAGCCGCTCCCCATAGTCGGCCAGGATGTTTCCGGCTCGGACGGTCTCCGCCAGCGACACGCGCTCGTCCGGGATGTGGATCCGGGCGGTCTCTCCCGGCCCGAAGACCACGCACCGCGGGTTGTGCGGGGCGTACCACGCCATCTCCGTCGCGTAGGTGACCGCAACCACCTCCATGCCGGCCAAGCCGGCGAGCAGGCGGACGTGGGGCGCGTCGAAGGGCACGGCGGCCGCGGGGACCTCGTGGTACAGCTCCAGGGACACCTTCTCCCCGGCCGCGGCAAAGGCCCGATGGAGCACCGCGTCGACGTCCGCCTTCGACAACGTGGGAGGGTTGCGGCAGTCCAGATCGACGACGCAGGCGTCGGGGACGACGTTGGGGGCGACCCCACCCTGGATCGTGCCCACGTTCACGGTGATGTCCCGGAGCCCGTCCTGGGGGTGCGCGTAGGGCTCCAGGTGGGGCAGCGCGCGGGCCATCCGAAGGACCGCACTGTCCCCCAGATGGGGCATGCTGCCGTGGGCGCTGCGGCCGCGAATGGTCCCGCGGTACCAGAGGACCCCCTTCTCGCTCGCGATGACCTTGAGCCCCGTGGGCTCCGTGACCACGACGCTCGCGGCCTCCCGGACCACGGGAGAGGAGGCGAGCGCGATGGAGGCCTTCATCGTCGTCTCCTCGTCCGTGGTCAGGAACAGGGCGACGGGCTGCCCTCGGTCCAGGAGACGGCGCGCCGCGGCGAAGCAGGCCACGCAGCCCGCCTTCATGTCTGCCGCGCCGCGGCCGTACAGCCAGTCGCCCTCCCAGACTGCCTGGTCCTTGGTCCATCCGGACGCCACGGGGACCGTGTCCAGGTGGCCGTTCAGAAGAACGCCTCCCTTCCCGGACGAGGCTTCGATGGCATGCACGTCGCGGTGGATCGTCGGGCGGAGCCCGAGGTCCTCCATGGCCGCCTCGGCCGCGGACAGTATGGCGGGCATGTCCGCCTCCGTGACGGAGGGGATGCGTACGAACTCCTGCAGCAGTGTACGTACGTACTCGGTTTCGTTCATACGCCTCTCCGGTCGAGTTCGTTCTGGACAAGCACGATGGCCTGATCGGTATGCACTGCATGAGGTCCGAGTCCGAGGACGAGGGCATCTCGCGCGAGCACGGCACGCTCCTCCTCGGGGGCCAGATCCTGGTTGTCCGAGAGCACGAAGGTCGCGTCCGCGGGAACGGCGGTCGTGCGGATATCCTTGCCGCCTTGCCGGAGGTAGACGAAGGCGGGCCCGAGCCGGTCGAGCGCCTCCGGGAAGGTGGTCTTCGACGCGAGGATCCCCGGGGCGACCTCGTGCTCCACGCGCGAGCCGTGCTCCAGCGCCTTCCGGATCAGGGCCGCGTTGCTCCGCAGATCGGGCTGGTAGGAGCGCACCCGGTGGCCCAGGATCCGGACGAGCCGCGGCGGGTCCGGCGGTCCGAGGAGGAGCAGATCCGCCTCCGCGTCCCGGCGGATGTCGTGAGCCACGAGGAGGGCCGCATTGGCGGCGCTCAGGAGGATGTCCATGCGGCCCGCGGCGCCTGCTAGGTCGTCCAGGGAGAACTCGGGGGAGGTGACCGCGCGATGGCCCACGACGAGGAAGCGGCGCACGGCGCACGATACCGGAAGGGCCCCTTAAGGGTCACGGAGGGACCGGGATCTGGCCCGCGAACCCCATCGCGGCCATGCGGTTCACGACCTCGTGAAGCTTCTCGACGGACCAGTCGTCCTCGACGATCTTCTCGAACACGCCCTGGGTGACGAACGCGACCTCGGCCCGGTTGAAGAGCTCCATGTAGGGGACCACCGCCACGCGGAGGACGGCCTGGTTCCCGGACGGATAGATCTGGGCCTCGGCCCCGAGGCGGTTGCCCGACTTGGTCAGCTCGCCGAAGGGCACGATCTTGCGGACGAAGTAGGCCTTCGCCTTGCTGCCCAGGATGGCCTTGTGGAGGTAGTACTGGCCGTTCCAATCGTGCTGCTTGATGTCGAACCCCGAGTCGACGAGCGCCTTTTCGTACGCGGCGAGGAGGTCCTGCACCCGCTTCCCGGGGAAGACCAAGACCGCGGTGGCTCCGGAGGTCATGGAATCGATGGCCACGGGGCCTTCAAGCCTATCAAGGGGCGCAGGCGAATCTCGTCATTGATACGGAGTCACGCGCGTCTTCGGCGGGGGGCGTCGAAGGACTCGAGAGGACGGCGGAATCCGAGCTCGGCGAGGAGTTTGCGGTGATCGGGCACTACCGGGAGATGGAGGACCTCCTCCGCGGCCACCCATCGTGCCGTGGACGGGAGACGTCCGGTCCCTCGAGGCACGCACCGGTACACGCGCCCCGTCCACCGTCGGTGGGAGAAGACGTGGGCCACGCGCCCCACGTCCTCCGCCACGTCCACGCGGAGGCACGTCTGCGCCGCCACGAGATCCCGCAGGGACGCGCGCGCCCGGCGGTCCGACGGGACCTCACCGCCGGGCAGGGACCAGAGGCCGCCCAGGATCTGGGACTCCGGCCGGCGCACGAGGAGGACCTTGCCGCGCGAACGGATGTAGGCGAAGCTGACCGGGACGGCCGTGGGTCGTCGACTCGGAGGCGTTCGCGGCAAGGCCGACTGGACCCCCGCCCCGTGGGCCATGCAGAGCCCGGCCAGGGGGCATGCGGGGCATGCAGGACGTCGGGGCGTACAGACGTTGGCACCCAGTTCCATGAGGGCTTGGTTGAATGCGCCCGGACGAGCGGTCGGTACCAGTCCCGCGGCCAGCTCCTGAATGCTCGCGCGGCCCGCCGCCGTGGTCACGTCGGCCTCGACGCGGAACAGGCGGGACACGACCCGGGTCACGTTCCCGTCCACGGCGGGCACGGCCTCCCCGAAGGCGATGGAGGCGACGGCTCCCGCGGTGTACGGGCCGATGCCCGGCAGCGTCGCGAGGGTCGCCGCGTCGGACGGGATGCGGCCGCCATGCTCGCGGACGATGGCCTTCGCTGCGGCGTGGACGTACCGCGCGCGACGGTAGTACCCCAGGCCTTCCCAGGCCCGAAGGACGTCTTCCTCCGAGGCGGCCGCCAGGGACGCCAGGTCGGGAAACCGCTCGACGAAGCGTTCGTAGTACGGCGTCCCCGAGGCCACCCGGGTGCGCTGGAGGAGGTACTCCGCGAGCAGGATGCGGTAGGGATCCTTCGTCCGGCGCCATGGCATGTCCCGATGGCCCGCATCGAACCAGGCGAGGAGGCGCGAACGGATTCCCTCCGCCAACGGACGATCCACGACGGGACTAAGGCGACGCGGCTACTTAACGGACCGCGGAACGCGAAACCCTTTCCCCCACGGTCCCGATGGGGCGCCGGATGAGCTACCGCGGATCGCTCCTGACGCGGATCGCAGGGACAGTCCTCATCGCCTTCGTGTGGTTCGCCTTCCTCTTCGTGTACCTCACGTTCCTCCCGGGCCCGACCGTCTCGGCGGACCTGACCGTCCTCCTCGTCACCGGGATCGCGGACGCCGCGGCCATCGGAATCCTGTGGCTCGTCTGGTTCCTCCGGGATTGGAAGGAGTTCTGAGTCCCGGAGGTCACTTGAAGATCTCGCCCGTCTGGCGGCTCCACCAGAGGAGGTCGAGCGCGCCCAGGGAGATGCCGACGGCCTCGGAGAACGCCTCCATCCGCTCCTCGATGACGAGGTAGCGCTTGGGGGTCAGGGACTTGGGCATGCGTCCGATGACCCGGTGCCGGAGGAGGTTGCGTAGGATGTGGCGGTCCAGGATGGCGAGATCTTCCCCGCGGCCGATGTTGCGAAGGAAATGGCTCGCCTCCTTGAGGCCGAGGCCGTCCACCTCGGCGACGAGCCAGGCACGGGCCGCCTTCGGGTCCGCGAACCGGTCGAGTGCCGCCTTGAGCGCGGGGCCTTCCGGCGGGAAGAACCGGTCGCGCGCGCGCACGATGTAGGCGGCCTTGTGGTTGTGGAACCGGGTGCGGTGGCGGAGTGCGCGCGCCATTTCCTCCGGCCCGCCGGTCCACAGGAGCCCCTCGCGCGCGAGGGACTGCACCGCGGCGTCGCTGCTGCGTGCGCTCGACTGAATGGCGAGGAGGGCAAAACAGAGTTCCTCGAAGATTCGGTCGTCGGCCGCGCGACCCACGTCGCGGAATTCGGCCAGACGCGATTCGATGGCGCGCTGCTTGGTCGCGAGTTCGGATCGGAGCACCTCGATGTCTCGGTAGGCGGCCAAGGCCTCGATGTAGGGTCCGCGCTTTCATAAGATTATGGGACCCGCTGCACCGCGCGAGGATCAGCCGGTGGTCTTCCAATCCTGGAGGAGCCGCACGAGCAGTCGCACCCCGTACCCCGACGCGCCGGTGGGCAGATACGCCTTCTTCGGCGAGTCGGGAGCGCTCTCGACCCAAGCGGTCCCTGCAATGTCGAGGTGGGCCCAGGTCATCCCCTCCGCGAACCGTTCCAGGAATTTCGCTGCGGTGATGCTCCCGGCGGAGCGCCCACCCGTGTTCTTGATGTCCGCGAAGTCGCTCTGGATCTGCTCGTTGTACTCGTCCCAGAGAGGGAGCCGCCACACCCTCTCCGACGTGGCCTCCGCGGCCCGCTCGAGGCGGTGGGCGAGCGCGTCGTCGTTGCTGAACATCCCGGCCGCGTGCTTCCCGAGGGCCACCTTCACGGCACCCGTCAGGGTCGCTAGGTCGACCACGGCCTGGGGCTTCAGGGTCTTCGCGTAGCCCAGGGCATCCGCCAGGACGAGCCGACCCTCGGCGTCGGGATTGAGCACCTCCACGGTCTTCCCGCCGAAGGAGCGCACGATATCTCCGGGCTTCTGGGCGCTCCCGCTGGGCATGTTCTCCGTGAGAGGCGCGAGGGCGACCGCGTTCACCCGGAGCTTGAGGCGGGCGGCGGCGAGGACGGCGCCAAGCGCCGCGGCGGCCCCACCCATGTCGTAGCGCATGACCCACATGGGATCCGTCCCCGGCGCCTCCAGGGGCTTCAGGGCGATCCCCCCCGAATCGAAGGTGATCCCCTTGCCCACGAACACGATGGGCTTGCTCTTCCCGCCGCCGTCGTGGGACAGGACGAGGAACCGAGGGGGCTCTACGCTGCCTTTGGCCACTCCGAGGAGACAGCCGAAGCCCATCGCCGCGAGCTGCTTCTCGTCGAGCACGGTGAGCTTAGCCCCGGCCGCCTTGGCCGCGTCCCGGACGCGGTCGGCGAACATCCGCGGCGTCTTCTCGTTGCTCGGCGCATTGACGAGATCTCGCGCGAAGTTGGTCATCGTCGCGTTGACGGACGCGCGGTGGACCGCGTCGCGCATGGCGCCCACGGCGACCTTATCCAGGTTCACGAGGGTCACGGACTCAATCTTCTTGTGGTCGTTGTCCGTCTTGTGCTCCGTGTAGCGATAGAGGCCGAGGAGGGCGCCTTCCACGACCGCTTCCGTGGCGTCCCCGAGGTCCAGGTTGCCGACCCCCGCCCCATGGATGACCGTCGCGAACGTGCGCAGGCCCATGTCACGGATCTTGATGGCCGCGGTGGCGGAGACCTCCCGCACCCGGTCCAGCGTGAACTCCTCCCGCTTGCCGAGGCCCACGACCATGACGCGGTTCCCCGGGATCCGGTCGAAGCTCGGGAAGACGGCGACCTCCTTGAAGCGGCCCGTGATGTCCCCCGTCGCGATCATCGCGCTAATCTGGTGGCCGATGGCGGTGTCCACGGCACCCGTCGCGCCGCCCGGATGGCCAACCCCTTCGAACAGGTTGACGACGACAACCTCGTCTTCCCACCGGGCGATGTCGCCAATCTCGACGTCGATCTTCATGGCCTCACGTGCTCCCGAGCCGGGAATGGGCTCCTGGGATTAAGGTTCGCAGGCCTACGGAACCTACGGGGACCAGTTTCAAGTACGGGGGTTCCTTGCCCGAAGCGCCCCATGGTCCGAGTGGCCTTCGTCTGCGTCGAGAACGCGGGGAGGAGCCAGATGGCGGCCGCCTTCGCGCGTCGCAGGAGGCCACCGGGCGTCGACGTCTTCAGCGGTGGGACCCGGCCCGCGGCGCAGATCCATCCCGAGGTCGTGGCGGTCATGCGGGAGGTGGGCATCGACCTGCAGACCGAGACCCCCCGCGCCATCACCCCGGCCGAGATCATGTCCTCTGACGTGGTGGTCACCATGGGGTGCGCTGTCGGCGACGTTTGTCCCGCGAAGTTCCGCGGCGACACGATTGATTGGGCCCTGCCCGATCCCGCGGGCAGACCCATCGAAGAGGTCCGCCGCATCCGCGACGACATCGAGCGACGGGTGAGTCTGCTGCTGGAAGAGGTGGCCCGTGGCCGATAAGGAAAGGCTGACCCTCTTCGACCGCCTGACGACCCTGTGGATCCTGCTGGCCATGGCCCTTGGTGTCGGCCTCGGGGCCCTTGTACCCGGCCTGTCCGGGTGGCTGGATTCCATCTCCTGGTCGGGCATCTCCATTCCCCTGGCCATCGGCCTCATCTGGATGATGTATCCGCCGCTCGCGAGGGTGCAGTATCGCGAGCTCCCGCGCCTCGCGAAGAACCGGCGGCTTATGGGGGTGTCCCTGTTTCAGAACTGGGTCCTGGGTCCCTTCCTCATGTTCGCCCTCGCCTGGATCTTCCTGCCGGACCTGCCCGAATACCGCGTCGGGCTCATCATCGTCGGCCTTGCGCGGTGTATCGCCATGGTCCTTGTCTGGAACGCCATGGCGGATGGGTCGGCGGAGTACGCGGCCCTCCTCGTCGGACTGAACAGCCTCTTCCAGATGTTCCTGTACTCCATCCTCGCGTGGTTCTTCGTCACCTTCCTCTCGGGCTGGATCGGGGGTCTCACGGCGTCTCAGGTCGTCCCCATCTCCATCTTGGACGTCGCGGGGACCGTCTTGTTCTACCTCGGTATCCCGCTGGTCCTCGGATTTCTCACGCGCACCCTCCTGGTGCGTCGGCGGGGCGAGCGATGGTACGACGACGTCTTCATGCGGCGGCTGGGGCCGACCGCCATCGTGGGCCTCCTCTTCACCGTCGTCGTGATGTTCTCTCTGAGAGGCAACACGATCGTGAGCCTTCCCGGGGACGTCGTGCGCATTGCGGTCCCGCTCGTGCTGTACTTCGTGATCATGTTCTTCCTCTCCTTCGGCCTGTCCAAGCGCCTGGGCTTCTCCTACGAAGAGACGACGACCCTTTCGTTCACCGCCGCGAGCAACAACTTCGAGCTCGCCATCGCGACCACGATTGGCGTCTTCGGGATCGCTTCCGGACAGGCCTTCGCGGCGATCATCGGGCCGCTCATCGAGGTCCCTGTCCTGATGAGCCTCGTGAACGTGGCCCTCCGGTTCCGTCCGCGATTCCCGGGCCGTCCGGCACCGAGGCCCGACACTCCTGTCGTGATTTCGAGCGACTCGAAATAGTCGCAGGGATGCGTGACCGCCTTACGTTTAAATACGGGGGTCGGCTACGAAACGAACATGTCCGTCGCACACAAGCTACTCCGAGCCCTCGACCGAGTCGCCCCGGCGCCGGTCGCCTATGCCCATTGCGACATCCCCTGCGGGATCTACGACCCGCACCACGCCCAGCTCGCGGCGCACACGGTGATCCGGATGGTCGACCTGATCGGCCAGCTCGAGAAGCCCGGCCCGAACGCCACCCCGGAACAGAAGCAGGAATACCACAACAAGCTCGCCCGCTACATCGCGACCAAGGAACAGCATGCGGAGATCTACAAGAGCGAGATCCGCATCCTGTACGGGGACTACTTCAAGCCGGAACACCTGGCGCAGTTCCCCACGCTGCACGACACGGTCTGGAAGGCGCTGAAGGCGGGCAGCAAGGGTCGCCAGGAGATCAACCCCGCCGCCGCCGAGGACATGCTCAAGCTGGCCAACGAGATCGCGGAAGGCTTCTGGAAGACGAAGGGCATCGCGACGTACAAGGCGAAGGCCCCCTACCCCACGGGCCGCGAGACGGTGTATCCTAAGCTCGGGTAGGCGATACGGGGGCCGTGTTCCCCCTCGGCCGATTCCGGGTCGATGACCACAGCATGGAGCCTGCGCTCCACCCGGGGGACTACGTGATCGTGAACCGCCGGGCCTATCGCAAGAAGGAACCCGAGGGCGGCGACATCGTGGTCCTGCAGAACCCGGAGGCCCCGCGGCAGTTCCTCGTGAAGCGGATCATGTCCGGGGACCGCCAGGCGGGCTACTTCGTCCTCGGCGACAACGACACGCACAGCCGGGACAGCCGCCACTTCGGCATGGTGCCCCGGCACCTGATCGTGGGCAAGGTGCGGCTCCGCGCGAAGGCGTAGCCCCCGGAGTGCCGCGGAAGGTTTATCGCAGACGTGCGCCTCGACCGCTCGGGTGATGAGGCCCACCCCAAACCGCCCCGCCCGGGGCTGATGGCTTCTACCGCGAGCCGGGCGAGACGGCACGGGGACCCAGGTCCCTGCGCCGCAGAGGGTGCAGACATGGACTGGGATCAGGCGAAGCTCGTGGGGCTGGTGGCCCTGGGTGGGGCCCTTGGGAGCGTCGTGCGGTACGCGGCATCCGGCTACGTCACGCGGGGCGACTTCCCGTGGGGTACGTTCTTCGTCAACCTGACCGGGACCTTCCTCCTCGCGACGGGGTTCTTCCTGGCCATGGGACGCGGGTTCATGACGGCGGACCTGAGGGCCTTCGCGTTCATCGGGATCTTCGGCGGGTACACGACATGTCCACGTTCGGGCTCGAGACGGTGGGCCTGCTCACGGATGGACAGCTCAGCTGGGCCGCAGCCAACATCTTCCTGAACGCAGGATTATGCGTGGTCGGGGCCTACCTGGGCCGGGCGGTCGGGATCCTGCTGGGGGGCGCATGACATGGACCTTGCGGAGAAGGCGGTGCGCGTGAAGATCTACGTGGGCGAGTCGGACCGCTTCGGCGGTCTGCCCGCGTACAAGGCGGTCGTTCACTACCTCCGAGAACAAGGGATCTGGGGAGCCACGGTCACCCGCGGCGTCTACGGCTTCGGCAAGCGCAGCCTCCTGCACACATCGACGCCGCTGCGGCTGAGCGAGGATCTGCCCATGATCATCGAGGCGGTGGACTCGGAGAAGAAGATCGCCGCGGCAATCCCGAGGATCAGCGACATGGTCAAGGGCGGCCTGATCACCGTGGAGGACGTCCGCGTGATACGGCATCTGGGCTGAGCGCTCAGTCCCACTTCTCAAACCGGACGAGGGCGAATCCGAGCTGCTTGCACAGGTTCTGCACGTCCTCGACCATGTTGTTCAGCCCGCAGATGAGGACCTGCTTGCTCGCATAGTCCCGGATCTCGTTCTGAATGATCTTCTGGACGTAGCCCACGCGGCCCTTGTAGTCCGGCGTCTCCGGGCGGGACACGGTGGAGTAGTAGTGGAAGTTGGGGTGCTCCCGTTCCCACCGAAGAAACAGATCGTGGTAGATCAGCTCGTACGTGTACCGCGTCCCGAACACGAGGTGAAGCTCGTGCCCGTCGTCCAGGTTGTTCTGGAAGAGGTGGCCCAGGTGGGACACGAAGGGGGCGACCCCGGTCCCCGTGGCCACGAACACCGTGTCGTACTGGAGCGGCTCGGACAGGACGAAGCGCCCCAGGGGCGCAATCGAGGCGAGCTTGGTCCCTGGAGTGAGGTGGTGCATGTAGTTGGACATGAAGCCGCCCTCGACCACCTTGACGCACAGCTCCAGGTAGTCCTTGTTCTCGGGCCATGAGGCGATGGAGTAGGGCCGAGAGATCTTCTTCCCCTCCTTCTCCGCGAACACGGAGATGAACTGGCCCGGCTCGAAGTCAAAGACGGGCTCGTTCTCGAAGGTAAAACGGATCAGGTAGGTCTCCGGGGCCCTCGGGGTGATGTCGAAGACCTCTTGGACGATGGCGGGGTGCCGGCCGGAGCGGAACTTGGGGGGAGCCTCCTTGACCGCGGGTTTGGCCGGCGTGACCGCAGGGGTGGGAGTTGGCGCGGCTCCTTGCATCATGTGCACTCGGGCACCCCCAGGTCCGATTTAAACATTTGTCCGCAGTTGCCGTGCACCGGAAATCGTTTAGGCTTTCCTAACTCAGGGCTACTTGGTCGTGCCGGCGACGATCGGCACGCAGTTCGTCATCCCGTGGCGCTCCCGCACGACGACGCGCTTCGCCTCGAGCCGGTCCAAGACTTGGCTGACCTTTGCCCTCAAGAAGATGCCCAGCCCGACGAGGTCCTCCGAGATCGTCGCCCCGCCGTGCTCGCGGAGCCCCAAGTACATCCGCCGCTCATCCTCGCCGAGGACCCTCATCAAGGCGAGCTCGGATAGGCGTCCGTCCCCGGCTTCCTTGGCCGGCACGGCAGGGAACGGGGAACCCGCGATGACTTAGGGGGTGGGGGCATGCTCGGTCCGCGGCGAAGGGACGAAAGCCGCCCCTCCGGGCTGGGGCGAGACAGCCCTCTCGACGGATTGGGGAATTCGGCCCAGGAAGCGGAAGCCGACGGCGAGGAGGAAGCCGGCGAGGTTCTACGCCAGATACGGGGTCATGGAGGAGATCTTCGGGCATGGGGTATTGGCGGATGATCCCGGGAGCGAGTGTCTTGTGGACGCGCTCTGGAAGCCGATGAATGCGTTCGCCGGAGCGTGCGAGCGCGCACGTGCGGTCCTCCCGTCGCCCGAAGGCGCGTAAGGGTCCCACGCCTGCGGCGCTCCTCCCTGAGGGGGCGGGATTGGTGCGCGAAAGGGGTACCTTGATGACAAGGGGGGTGTACTCACGCCGGCATATCGGCGGGTATGGTCAGGTCAGTCGTGTCGAAGTCCGGTTCGGAGAAAGCCCAGGCGGCCTGTGCAGAGGAGGTCGGCAGCGGCACCGGCAGCCAATTCCACGTGCAGGCGCGCAACAAGCCGCTATGCGCCAGCTATTGCATTGACCCGCTCATTGCCGAGTCGCCGCAGGTCGAAGCGGTCGGCGTTCATCAACTTGTTCCACGCCGCCACGAAGTCAGTCACGAACTTCGCGTGCGCGTCAACGGAGGCATAGACCTCGGCAAGGGCGCGTAGCTCGGAGTTCGAACCGAAGATCAAGTCGACGCGGGTGCCGGTCCACTTCAATTCGCCGCTCTTGCGGTCGTATCCCTCGAACACATTCTCATCCGAGGTCGCTCTCCACTCGGTGCGCATGTCCAGCAGGTTCACGAAGAAGTCGTTGGTCAGCGTCTCCGGCCGCTTCGTGAAGACGCCATGTGGCGACTGTCCGGAGTTCGCGTTAAGGACACGCATGCCCCCGACCAGGACCGTCATCTCGGGCGCGGTCAGGGTCAGCAATTGCGCCTTGTCGATCAGAAGCTCCTCTGCCGGCACGGTGAATTTGGTCTTGAGGTAGTTGCGGAAGCCATCGGCAACCGGTTCAAGATAGCCGAAGGACTCCACATCGGTTTGCTCTTGCGACGCGTCCGTGCGGCCGGGCATGAAGGGGACGGTCACGTCGTGCCCGGCCTTCTTCGCGGCCTGCTCCACGCCCGCGCAACCGCCGAGAACGATCAGGTCAGCGAGTGACACCCTTCTCCCGTCGGACTGCGCGGTGTTGAACACCTTCTGGATGCTCTCTAGAGTTGTCAGCACCTTGGCCAGTTGGGCGGGCTCGTTGACTTCCCAGTCCCTTTGCGGCGCAAGGCGGATGCGCGCCCCGTTCGCCCCGCCGCGCTTGTCGGAGCCACGGAAGGTGGCTGCGGATGCCCATGCGGTCAAGACCAGTCGCGAGATGGACAGACCCGAGGCCAGGATTTTGGTCTTCAGGTCCGCAATGTCCTTGGCGTCAATCAGCTTGTGATCGACGGCGGGAACCGGGTCTTGCCAGATCAGCTCCTCCGCCGGGACCTCTGGTCCGAGATAGCGTGCGCGCGGACCCATGTCGCGGTGCGTGAGCTTGAACCACGCCCGGGCGAAGGCATCCGCGAACTCGTCCGGATGCTCGTAGAAGCGCCGCGAGATCTTTTCGTAGACCGGATCGACCCGCAGAGCGAGGTCCGTCACCAGCATCGTGGGCGCGTGACGCTCCGACGGGTCGAAGGCATCCGGAATTGTCGCCGCGTCGCCTTTCGCCCTGAACTGGTACGCGCCGGCCGGACTCTTCGTCAGCTCCCATTCGTAGCCGAACAGGTTCTCGAAGAAGTTGTTGCTCCACTTCGTCGGCGTCGTAGTCCAGGTGACCTCCGGGCCGCCCCCGATCGTGTCTTTGCCTTTGCCTGTGCCGAACTTGCTCTTCCAGCCAAGGCCCATCTCCTCGATGGTCGCTGCCTCGGGTGCAGGGCCGACCAGCTTCGGATCGCCAGCGCCATGGGTCTTGCCGAAGGTATGTCCGCCGGCGATGAGCGCGACGGTCTCCTCGTCGTTCATAGCCATGCGCTTGAAGGTCTCCCGGATGTCCTTGGCCGCGGCGCGCGGATCTGGCTTGCCGTTCGGCCCTTCCGGATTCACATAGATGAGGCCCATCTGAACGGCGGCGAGAGGATTCTCGAGCTCCCGGTCGCCCGCGTACCGCTTGTCGGCAAGCCAGGTGTCCTCCTTGCCCCAGTAGACGGCTTCGTCGGGCTCCCAGACATCCGGTCGCCCGCCGCCGAAGCCGAAGGTCTTGAAGCCCATCGACTCAAGCGCGACGTTGCCGGCGAGGATCATGAGGTCGGCCCAGGAGATTTTGCTACCGTATTTCTGCTTGATCGGCCAAAGCAGCCGGCGCGCCTTGTCGAGGTTCACGTTGTCCGGCCAAGAGTTGAGGGGCGCGAATCGCTGCTGACCGGTGCCCGCGCCGCCGCGACCGTCGCCGACGCGGTAGGTGCCTGCCGCATGCCACGCCATGCGGATGATGAGTCCCCCATAGTGGCCGAAATCCGCAGGCCACCAGTCCTGGCTCTCCGTCATCAGCGCGTGGAGGTCCCTCTTCAGCGCTTTGAAGTCGAGCTTCTTGAACTCTTCGGCGTAGTTGAAGGCCACGCCCATCGGATTGGATAGGGACGAATTCTGGCGAAGGATCCGGAGGTTCAGCTGATTCGGCCACCAATCCCTGTTCGACCGCATTCCGACGTTCGTCGTTCCGTGCACGACCGGGCACGTGTCCACGTTCTTCTCGATTACGTTCACGTTCGCCTTCGACCCCTGCTGGTCTACGTCGACCGGTGCCATCTCATTCCTCCCAGTCGTCTCCTTCCGGGCAAGGACAGGAAACGACGCGTCTATTTCTTTCTGTTCCCCAGCGCAGGGATTCTCGGTTGGCCTACGCGAAGTACGAGGCGGAGCCGCGGTCGAAGTTCGGCACGAACTCGAGGCGGAGCTCCTGAGGTTGCCACGCCGCGTCCGGGAAGACGAGGTTGGGGAAGAACTGCGAGAAGTCTCGAGAGATGCGCGCGACCAGATGGTCGGGGCCGAACAGGGTTTCCGCGATGGACCGAGCGCGCTCGCGGCACACGAGCTCGTCGATGAAGCCGACGGAGTGCAGATACTCGTGGAGGAGCACGTAGAACGCGTACGGCTTGTAGAGCTCGGGGTTCGTCTCCTGGATCCGAAGGAGGGGGACCTTGTTCATCACGATCACGTTCGTGGCCACCGGATAGAACGCGCCGAGGAAGCCTTGGGGATGGTTGCCCAGGTCCGCGAGCGCGAGCATGAGGCCGGCACGGTTGCGGCCGAGGACCGCCGACACGGCTCGCTTAACAACTTCGAAGAGGTCGGCGAGATTGCGCGCTTGGTCCAGCTGCTTGGCGTAGTCCATTGAGAGATTCGAGGACGGCCGTGGGTCTTAAGAGATTGCACGACCCCGGTCGACGTGGCCACCCGGGCGGGAGCGGCTAGGTCCGAGCGTAGCGCTGGTCGTAGCGCCGAATCTTCCAGTATGCGATGGACACGAGCCACGCAAGCAAGAAGAACCCGATGATGCCGAAACCCAGGGTCCCGAAATCCAGGTCCGCGAGCGCGCCCCAGAAGGGTCCGCCGAGCCGGAGCTGGACGGCCAGCAACTGGAGAATCTCGACCCCACCGATCCCGAACGCGATGAGCACGGAGACCAGGGTCACGGTGAGGTTGTAGTAGATCTTCCGCAGGGGGTTCAGGAACGCCCACCCGTAGGCCATGCGCATGGTGACGCCGTCCGTCGTGTCCACGAGGACCATGCCGCACATGAACATGAACGGGAGGATGAGGACCATCCAGATGGGCACCGTGGCGGAGACCCCGACGCCCACGCTGATCGCGATGAGGGCGACCTCGCTCGCCGTGTCGAACCCGAGGCCGAACAGGACGCCGATGGGGTAGATCTGCCAGGGCTCCCGGATGAGCTGGAACAGCGACCGGAAGAAGCGGTTCAGGAAGCCTCGCTTGTTGAGGGTCTCCTCGAGCGCCGCGGAATCGACCGGGTCGCGGCCCTCCTGCAGCCCGACGAACACTCGGTGGATGTCGAGCACGATGACCACGTTGATGAGCCCGATGAGGATGAGGAAGAAGCCCGAGACGGCCAGGCCGATCGCGGTCCCCGCGCTCTGGAGGGCGGGGATCTGGTCCGTGATGGCCCGGGTCGCGAGGATGAGCCCCACGACGAGCGCGAAGACGATCGTGGAGTGGCCCAGGGAGAACCAGGTACCGACCGTCAGGGGGCGTTTGCCTTCCTGCATCAGTTTCCGGGTCGTGTTGTCAATCGCCACGATGTGGTCCGCGTCGACGCCGTGCCTCAGGCCGAAGACGTAGGCCACGACGCCCAAGCCGGCGAGGAGGAGAGACTGCTGCCCGATGAGGAAGGAGGCGAAGAAGCCGATCGCGGTCGCGATCCCGATCCCCAGGTAGAGGAGCGGGATCTTGACCTTCTCCCGGGAAGAGAGTCCGAACTTGGAGGCAGAGGACGTACGATCAGCCACAGAACACGCCCCGGTATCACGGGTGTTTTCGGCGTAACACTGCGCTTCCCCTTAAGGTTTTGGCGATGGGGCCGACCGGAGCGTTCATCCGGGCGTAACACGTGATCTCCCCGGGAGTAGCACATGTCCGTGGAACGGATCGGGGTCTCGCTGGAGGGGGCACTGCTCAAGGAGTTCGATCGGTACGTCGCGCAAAAGGGGTTCGCGAGCCGCTCCGAGGCCCTGCGCGAACTGATCCGCCAGGGACTCGTCACCCGCCACGTGGAGGCGGGCGGGCCGGTCGTGGGCACCATCACCATCGTGTACCGCCACGACGTCGGCATGGTGACCCACCGCATCCTCCACCGGCAGCACGACTTCCTCGGCTCCATCCGGGCCACGGCCCATACGCACCTGAGCGAGGAGACGTGTCTCGAGGTCCTCATCGTGGAGGGGGACGCGGGCCGGGTGTCCGAGCTCGCGGACCGCCTCAGGACCGTGAAAGGGGTCCTCTTCGCGGAGACGGTCATGGCTCGTGGCGACCTCCGCTGAGGCCGCGGCCCTCAGTACCAATGCTGGGAACGCCGTCGATGTTTTTATGAGGGAGGAGACGGACGCTCCCAGGACGACGTCCCGTGCCGGACGTGTCAGGAGTCCGTACACCATGGCCCTGCCCCTCGCCGCCTACGCCATGACCCGGAACCGCAGAAGCGCGCCCACCCTGCCCTTCGGATGGGGAGCCGTCACGGTCCTCGCGGTCGGCGCTGTCCTCACCATCGCCGGGATCCTGATCATCCTCTACGGCATGTTCAGCTTCATCACCGGGATTCTGAACAACGCACTGAGCCCGGACTTCTCCATCTCGGGCTTCTTCGGCGGCTTCTTCGGCGCAATCATGCTCTTCGTGATTGGTGGTGTCCTCGCGGGCGTCGGCGGATGGATGGTGCGCCTCTGGTGGCTCTTCCGCCTCTGCGGCGCAATCGCGGGCACCGGCGCCTCGACGGACACGGTCCGGGGACGCGAGGAGATACAGGCGGGTGGGGTCATGCTCCGGTGCCGCTCCTGCAGCCACCTCAACCCGGAAGAGGCGAAGTTCTGCCTGGCCTGCGGGAAGCCCATCTGAGCCCGTCGCCTCGGGCCTATTCGGAACCTATTTGAGCGGAAGCGGGAAATCCCCGGGGCCATGGGGCTCCTCATCCGGTTCGCTCGCCAGTGGGTGGCGGGAGAGACCATGGACGACGCGCTCCGCGTCGCCCAGGAGGCCAACCGGCGCGGGATCCAGGGGATCGTCAACCACCTCGGGGAGCACTACCACGAGAAGGCCCCGGTCGAAGCGACGATGGCCGAGTACCTGCGGCTCGTCGCCAAGCTCCGCGCCGCGGACGTGCGCACGGACGTCAGCATCAAGCCCACCCAGTTCGGCATCTTGATCGACCGGGAATTCGCGCTCTCCCAGATCCTCCCCGTCCTCGACGCGACCAAGGCGTGGGGCCACGTCTTCTGGGTGGACATGGAGGCCGCGTCGACCGTCGCGGACACGATCTGGATCTACGAGAACCTCCTGAAGCGGTACGACCGAGTGGGCCTGTGCCTCCAGGCGAACCTCCGGCGGACGGAGGAGGATCTCCACCGTCTGCTCGCCCTGCGCGCCCGCATCCGCCTCGTCAAAGGCGCCTACAAGGAGACGCCGGACGTCGCGTTCACGCGGCGGCCCGAGATCGACCGGGAGTACCTCCGCCTGCTGCAGATTCTGTTCGCGGAAGGGGCGCACTTCGCCGTCGCGACGCACGACGGTCGGATGATCGCGAAGACGGTGGCGCTGGCCAAGGAGCACCCCGATGTGCCGTTCGAGTTCGCCATGCTGCAAGGCGTCCGCGATCCGCTCAAGTCGGAGCTCGTGGCCCAGGGACACGCGGTCGCCGAGTACATCCCGTACGGTCCGACCTGGCTCCCGTACTTCACCCGCCGCCTGAGGGAACGGCCGCGGAACATCATCACCATGGTGCGCTCGTTCGTCAGCGGCTGAGACCACAGACCTTTTCCGGGTCCCGCGGCTTGGGGCGGCGTGGACCGGTCCGCGTTCGCAAGGACCATGCGAGTCTTGGAGCGACGCCATCCCTTCCACAACTGGTCCGCGGGGATGACGCCCTTCGAGATCCTCATCTCGACGGTCCTTTCGCAGAGCACGACCGTGGCCAACGAACGACGAGGGTTCGCGGAATTGCGGGAGAGGCTGGGAGCCGTCACTCCCGGCGTCCTGACAGCCGCATCGGAGCAAGAGATCGCGCAGGCCATCTGGCACGCCGGGCTGGCGAGACAGAAGGCGCCCCGGATTCATGCGATCGCCCTCGATGTGCTCCGGCGGTGCGGAGGCAGCCTCATCCCGACTCTGCGCCTGCCCACTAGGCAGGCGCGGGAAGCGCTCATGTCCCTCCCGGGCGTGGGTCCCAAGACCGCGGATGTGGTCCTCGCCATGGCCGCCGACCATCCCACGTTCCCCGTGGACACGCACATCGCGCGCATTGCGCGACGGTGGAATCTGGTCACGAAGGGGGACTACGAATCGACGAGGGCGGCCCTCGAGGCCTGGACGCCGCCGCGGAAGCGCAAGGCGTGGCACCTGGCCCTCATCGCCCACGGGCGGGAGCTCTGCAAGGCGCACAACCCCCGCTGCGACGCGTGCCCCGTCCGACGGGACTGCGACTGGTACCGCTCGCACGGGGTCCGGAAGCGGGGCGGACTCGGGGGGCGAGGGCGAGCAAGGACACCCGGCAACAAAGGATTAAGAACCGCAAGGGGCTTGGCGCGCGTTGCGACCGACCTTGTCCGTGCGTGACTACATCCAGCTCATGAAACTGCGCATCTCCGCGCTCCTGCTCCTCGTGGCCGCCGCCGCCTACCTGGCGACGAGCGGGCCCCGAATCGACCCTGGGGCGTTCGGCCTGCTCATGCTGACCGGGTGGCTCGCGAGCAGCGGCGCGAGCGCGGTGAACCACTACATCGATCGCGACATCGACGCGGTCATGCGGCGCACGTCCGCACGGCCCCTGCCCGCGCACCGAATCAATCCCGCGAACCGCGCCCTCACGTTCGGCATCGGCCTGACGGCGGTCTCCCTGGGCATCGCCTACGCGTGGATCAATCCCCTGACCGCCGCCATGATCGGACTCGGGTTCGCCGTGTACGTCGGTGTCTACACCCTGGGCCTCAAGCGCACCCACGTCAGCAACATCGTCATCGGCGGGTTCGCGGGCTCGTGCCCCGCCCTCGCGGGATCCGCCGCGGCGGCCAACATGATCAGCCTTCCCGCGGCGCTCATCGCGCTCCTCGTCTTCCTCTGGACCCCCGCCCATTTCTGGGCTCTCGCGTTCCGCAGCCGCGAGGACTACCGCCGGGCGGGACTCCCCATGCTCCCGGCCGTCACGGACACGGCCACTTCGGCGAGGGCCATCGCGCTCTCCTCCGCGCTCGTCGCCCTGGCGAGCATCGCGTTCGTGTTCACGGACGCATTCCACGACGCGTACTTTGTCGCGGCAGTCGCCTTGGGGGCGATCCTGCTCTACCTGACCATCCAGTTCCTCCGCGAGCCCACCCAGGAGCGCGCGTGGGCCGGCTACAGATTCTCGGGAATCTATCTCGCCCTCATCCTCGTCGCGGTCATGGCGGACGCCCTGATTCCCCTCGCGCTCTCCCTGTGAGTCTCGCCGAAATCCGCGGTCCCGCGCGACGAGTTCGCAGCGTACCACCCCTTACTTTTAATAGCACAACGGGACTTAGAGACGACTAACCACACGACGGTGGAAGGCATGCCGGGGCAAACCCTTGTTGAGAAGCTACTCTCGCGCGCCTCAGGCCATCCCGTGCACGCGGGGGACATCACGATCGCCAAGGTCGACTTGGCGTACGTGCAGGACGGAACGGGGCCGCTGACGTTCCGCATGATGGAGCAGATGGATCTCGTGAAGGCCGCGAACCCCCAGCGGTCCGTCGTGTTCATCGATCATTCGAGCCCCCCGCCGCGCCGCGAGCTGGCGAGCGACCACGTGTACCTGCGCGAGTTCGCCGCGAAGACGGGCATGGTCCTCTCCGACGTCGGGCAGGGCGTGTGCCACCAGGTCGCCTTCGAGAAGTTCGTGCGGCCCGGGGACGTCGTGGTCGGCGCAGACAGCCACAGCGTGATGGGGGGCGCCATGGGCGCCTTCGCCACGGGCATGGGCTCCACAGACGTCGCGGTCGCGCTCGCCCTCGGCAAGACCTGGCTGCGCGTGCCCGAGACGCTGAAGTTCGAGGTCAGCGGCACGTTCCCCAGGGGCGTGTACTCCAAGGACCTCATCCTCCGCGTCCTGGGCGACATCAAGACGGACGGAGCGACGTACAAGTCGATGGAATGGGGCGGCCCCGCCTGGGCCTCCATGCCCATGACGGAGCGGATGGTCCTCTCCAACATGGCCATCGAGGGCGGCGGCAAGTGCGGGCCGCAGCCGTCCGACCAGGAGACGAAGCGGTACCTCAAGGAGCACGGCCGCGAGGCGGACTGGAAGGAGATCGGGCCGGACGAGGACGCGGCCTACGAATCCGTGCATCCCTACGACGCGGGCGACCTGGAGCCCATGGTGGCGCGGCCGCCCCAGGAGGACAACGTGGTCCCCGTCACGGACCCGAGCGTCAAGGGCCTCCGCATCGAGCAGGTCTACCTCGGCTCGTGCACGAACGCGCGGTACGAGGACATGAAGGTCTTCTGCGACTACATGAAGGGCGAGAAGGTCGCCAAGGGAACCCGGCTCATCGTGGTGCCCGCCTCCAAGGAGGCGTACACCCGTGCGATGAAGGAGGGCCTGTTTGAGATCCTCCTGGACGCAGGCGCGACGATCAACTCTCCGGGCTGCGGCGCCTGTCCGGGTGTCCACCTGGGGATCCCCGGAGACGGGGAGCACGTCCTGTCCACGACGAACCGCAACTACGTGGGACGCATGGGGAACCCCGCGGCGTTCACCTACCTGGCCTCGCCGGCCACGGCCGCCGCGACGGCCATCTACGGCGTCATCTCCGACCCGCGGGAGGTCAAGTGATGGGGCGTGCCTGGAAGTTCGGCGACAACATCTCCACGGACCTCATCGCCGCGGGCCGCTACTACCACCTCCGGTCCAACCTGCCCGAACTCGCGAAGCACGTCCTCGAGGACGCGCGCCCGGAATTCGCGGGCCAGGTGAAGCCGGGCGACATCGTCGTCGGGGGCCGGAACTTCGGAAAGGGCTCGTCCCGGGAGCATGCGCCCGTGATCATCAAGCTCGCGGGGACCCGCGCGGTCCTCGCGAAGTCCTTCGCCCGCATCTTCTACCGCAACTGCATCAACATCGGCCTCCCCGCGATCGTGGTCGACACGGACAAGATCGCGGAGGGGGACGACCTGGACATCGACCTGGAGAAGGGGATCGTCCATGACCGGACCCGGGGGATCGACCTCACGTTCCCTCCGCTGCCCAAGGTCATGGCCCGGATCCTCGAGGAAGGGGGACTCGTGGAGTACATCAAGCACCACGGGGACCTCGTGGTCGCGGGGACGTGACGCCCGTGGCCCCCGCCGCATGCCGGGGAGGCGTGTGAGATGAGCATCACCGAGAAGTCGACGATCGAAGCGAGGCCGAAGATCGACAAGGGCCTCGACGACATCTACGTGAAGGAATCGTCCATCTGCCTGGTCGACGGTCGCGAGGGCCGCCTCCTGTACCGCGGATGGGACATCCGGGACCTGGCGCAGCACTCGAGCTTCGAGGAGACCATCTACATCTTGATCCATGGGCGCCTCCCGGCCAAGGAGGAGCTCGCCGAGGCGAAGCGGGCGTTCGGGGAATCCCGCGCCATCGACCCCGAGGTCGTCAAACTCCTGCGGTGCATGCCCGAGGACGCTCCGCCCATCGACGTCTTGCGCACCGCCGTCTCCTTCCTAAGCAACTTCGACAAGGAGCGCGACGACCCGACGCGCGCCGCGAACATGCGCAAGGCCCAGCGGCTCATTGGCAAGATGCCCACCCTGGTCGCCGCGCACCACCGGATCCGGCAGGGAAAGCGGGTGCTCGTCCCGGATCCCAAGCTGGGCATTGCCGAGGACTTCCTGCGGATGCTCACGGGCAAGAGGCCCGATCCACTCTCGGCCAAGGTCATGGACGTCGCGCTGATCCTCCACGCGGACCACAGCATGAACGCGTCCGCCTTCGCCGCGACCGTGGCGGCCTCGACCCTGGCGGACCTCTACAGCACGATCGTGGCCGCCATCGCGACCCTCAAGGGGCCGCTCCACGGGGGCGCGAACGAGGCGGCCCTGAAGACCATGCTGACCATCGGCAAGCCGGAGAACGCGGAGTCCTATGTGCTCAACACGCTCCAGAACCACGGGAAGATCTTCGGCTTCGGCCACCGGGTGTACAAGACCTGGGACCCCCGTGCGCTGATTCTGCGCGAGTACGCGAAGCAGTTGAGCGAGCTCCGGGGGGAGGAGGACCTGTTCCATGTGGCGGAGATCGTCCAGGACACGGTCGTACGCGAGCTCTCGGCGAAGCACATCTACCCCAACGTGGACTTCTACTCCGGGCTCACGTACCATCTGCTCGGGATCCCCCTGGACCTCTTCACGCCCATCTTCGCCGTCTCCCGCGTCGCGGGCTGGACCGCCCACGTGATCGAGTACTGGGAGGACAACCGCCTCGTGCGGCCGCTGGACTACTACGTCGGCCCGACACACAACGTGTACGTTCCCGTCGAGCGGCGTGCGTGACCGGGAGCGGCATGTGCACTACCATTAAGCGAAGAAGCCACGTTGCGGAGGTGGCGATCCTGTGCCGCAGGAATCCTTGAGATTGACGCCCCCCTCGGAGGGGCACAAGATCCTCATCACGGAGAGCGGACTGCGAGTCCCGGACGACCCGATCATCCCCTTGATCGAGGGCGACGGAATCGGCCCGGACGTCACGCGGGCGGCCCGCACGGTGATCGACGCCGCCGTCGAGACGACGTACCACGGCCGCCGCCGCATCGTCTGGTATCCCTTGCCCGCGGGGGAGGGCGCCCTGTTCCGCTACGGAGACATGCTACCGGACGCGACCCTGGGGGCGATCAAGGAGTACGTGGTGGCCCTGAAGGGGCCGCTCACGACGCCCGTGGGCGGCGGTTTCCGCTCCCTCAACGTGACCATGCGGCAGACCTTGGACCTGTACGCCAACGTGCGTCCCATCTACTGGATGCCGGGGGTGCCGAGCCCGGTGACCCACCCCGAGCGGCTGGACATCATCATCTTCCGCGAGGCCGAGGAGGACGTCTATGCGGGGATCGAGTGGGCCAAGGGCTCCCCGGAGGCGAAACGGCTGATCGAGACGCTGAGAGAACAGTTCAACGTCCGGTTGCGGGAGGACAGCGGCATCGGCGTGAAGCCGATCAGCGAGTTCGAGTCCAAGCGCCTGATCCGGAAGGCGATCCGCTACGCGATCGACCACCGGCGGAGGTCGGTCACCCTCGTGCACAAGGGGAACATCATGAAGTACACGGAGGGCGCGTTCCGCGAGTGGGGCTACGAGCTGGCCCGCACGGAGTTCCCCGAGCAGACCGTCTCCTGGGCGGACGTCCTGGAGAAGTACGACGGGAAGGCCCCCGAAGGGAGGATCATCGTGAAGGACGTCATCGCGGACAACATGTTCCAGCAGCTCCTCCTGCGTCCGGACGAGTACGACGTCCTAGCGACGACCAACCTGAACGGGGACTACCTGAGCGACGCAGCGGCGGCCCAGGTGGGTGGCCTCGGCGTCGCGCCCGGGGCGAACATCGGCGACGCCCACGCGCTCTTCGAGCCCATCCACGGAAGCGCCCCCAAGTACGCGGGGATGGACAAGGTGAACCCGACCGCGGAGATCCTCGCGGGGGTCATGATGCTCGAGTACCTCGGGTGGAAGGAAGCGGCCGTGCGCCTTCGCGAGGCGGTGAAGGCCACGATCGACGCGAAGGTCGTGACGTACGACCTCGCGAGGCAGATGCCCGGGTCCAAGGAAGTGGGCACGACGACCTTCGCCCAGGCCATCGTGGAGCGTCTCCAGAAGGCGTGAGGTGGGACCCGCGCCGGACGCCCACGCCTCCCGGTCCGGACTCGAATCGGCCCTGTGCGCCGAGATGCGTGCCCAGGGCGTGCCCCACGAGCACCGCTCCCTGCACTTCCGCGTGGGGCGCGCCTCGGGGGACGCGGCACAGTACGACCCGGCCCTTGTCGCGCGCCGCGGACCCATCGTGTTCCTCATCGAGCCGCTCGAGGCAGCGGGACCCGAGCGGGGGCGCCTGGAACTCCTGGCGGCCTTCCTGGACCGGCATTCTCCCGAGATCGTGCTCGTCGTGGTCGCGCCGTCGGAACGGATCCCGGCGCTGCCTCCGGCCGCGTACGACGAGGCGTACGGGTCCGAGGATCTCGCGGCCGTGGTCCGCCGAATCCGAGAACAGGATCCGAGCGGGATGGTCCGGCCCTTCCCCAAGCCGAAGGCGTAGCCCGCGGCGGCATCGGCTTATACGGCCGCCGGGCTTCGCCCCTTCATGGCCGGCGGCCACTGGACGGAGGACCTCTTCGTCGGCCACGACGAGATCTTCCTCCGAATCCACGAGCTCGGCTGGGCCGCGGGGGAGGAGCAGGCCCGCGATCTGAAGGTCGTCCTCGACCGCTTCGGGGTGCCCGAGGGGGGCCGAATCCTGGACGTGCCCTGCGGCATCGGCCGGCACTCCACGCGGCTCGCCAAGCTGGGCTACCGGGTCCTCGGTCTCGACCTCGCTCCCGCCTACGTGCGGCGCGCGCAGGACCTCGCGGAGGGCGAGGGCGTCGCGGACCGCGCGCGGTTCCGCGTGGGCGACATGCGGGACCTGGAGCATGCCGTTTCCCAGGACGAACGCCCGTTCGACGCCGCGTTGAACCTGTGGACCTCCCTGGGCTACTACGGGGAGGAGACGGACGTCGCGGTCCTGGAGGGGTACCGGAACCTCGTGCGGCCCGGGGGCCTCATGGTCCTCTACGCCGTCAACCGCGACTGGCTTGTGCGCCACTTCGACCCCCAGGGCTTCGAGGAGTTCGGCGACTTGGTGCACATCGAAGACCGCCACCTCGACCTCGATGCCTCGTGGATGCGGAACCGCTGGCGGTTCTTCCGCAAGAAGGGCGAAGACCTGGAGGGCATCGCGACGATTGCCCTGGAGCATCGCGTCTACAGCCTACACGAGCTGCGGTCTCTCTTCGAGCGCGCGGGATGGCGCGTCGAGGGGGCGTTCGGCGGATACCGGATGGAGCCCGCGTCGTTCGACCTCTCCGCTCTCCTGGTCATCGGGAGGAAGTGACGTGGCCCCGCGCCCGGGTGAGGCGGAGGTCGAGGAAATCGCCCGCTTCCTCCGGGATTCCGGCGTGGGCTCCGGAGCGCGATTGCTCGACGCGCCCTGCGGCCTCGGACGCCGGGCGCGCGGCCTGGCCGAGCACGGCTTCCGCGTGACCGCCGTGGACCCGAACGAGGTGGCCATCGCGGCCCTTCGGAAACGGCTGGCCCGGAGGCTGGCGGACCGCCTCGAATACCGGACCGCGGTCCTGGCCAGACTCCCCGACCTTCCCGCGGCGGAGCGCTTCGACGCCATCCTCTGCCTCGACCACGCCATCAGCCGCGATCCGCCGGGCGAGGACGTCGCCTTCCTGCGTCGGCTGCGTGGGCACCTGGCCCCGGGTGGGTTGCTCGCCGTGGACCTCCTCCACCGGGACTTCTTCGCCGCCCGACCGCGGCCGTTCGCGTACCATGTGATCGGCGACATCGAGCAGCATGAGTTCCGGAGGTTCGATGCGGTGACCGGCGTACTCCAACTCACTTGGAAGTTCTACCACCGGAGCGGCGAGGACCTCCGGTTCCGCGGCACCTCCTCTGCCCGCCTCCGGCTCGCCTCGCCCCACGAGGCGACCGCCCTGCTCGAGTCCGCGGGGTGGAACGTGGGGGCCCTGCACGGCGGATGGGGCCGGGAGCCCGTGACTCCGGATCGGCGGAAGATCCTCCTGGTAGCACGTCCCGCGCGGGGTTAAATAGCGTCTCGGCCATCGGCACGCGGTCCGCCGCGAAGGGCCTCGAGGGGCCCGGGACCCACGGGAGGAGTTGGGAGTGCCGCTGCCCGCCTGCGACCCGACCGGGAGCGTCCCCTGCCGGACGAACCTGAACTTCCTGCCCGAGTGGACCGCGCTGGTTCTCTACGCGGTCACGGGCATCGCGCTCCTCGTCCTGGCCTATGGCCTGTGGTCCCGGTGGAGGACCTGGAAGGCGGGTCCCGCCGGATCCACGGGCGCCTCCCTTTGGCTCCACCTCAACCGGCTCCTCGTCATCGCCCTGTTCCAGAAGAAGGTCGCCCGGCGTCGCTACGCGGGCGTCATGCATCTCCTGATGTACACGGGGTTCATCGCCCTCGCGATCGGGACGACGTTGGTCGCCCTGAACATGGACGTCCTCTCCCACGTGAACCTGGACATCTTGCGCGGAAATCCCTACCTGATCTTCAAGGCGGCCCTCGACTTCATGGGCCTCGCCTTCCTCGTCGGGCTGGGGTTGGTGTTCTTCCGCCGCCTCGTGCAGCGGCCCAAGTACCTGCGGAACGAACGCCCGGACCTGTTCCTGCCGGGGATCCTGTTCCTCCTCATCCTGCAGGGTTACCTCCTGGAGGCGATCCGGCTCGCCGTCCTCCAGCCCCAGTGGGAGGAGTGGTCGTTCTTCGGGTACTCCCTGTCCCTGGTCCTCCGCGCGGTCGGGGTGAACTCGAGCCTGGCCACGATCACGGCCACCGCGACGGGCGTCACGATCACCCCGGTTCCCGCCCTCGCGTGGGCGTACGGCGCCTTGTGGTGGTTCCACGCGGGCACGTGGTCCTTCCTCCTCGCGACCCTTCCCTGGACCAAGGCGAGCCACTTCCTCTTCAGCCCCGCACGGACGTTCTACGAGAACGCGGAGCCCTATGGACATCTGCCCAAGGACTTCGACATCGACGTGGTCATGCAGGAGGGCGCGGCGCAGCCCATGCTCGGGGCCGCCTCGACCCGGGCATTCTCCTGGTTCGACCGCCTCCAGCTGGACGCGTGTACGATCTGCGGCCGGTGCACGTCCGTGTGCCCCGCGTGGGCCACGGGGAAGCCGCTCGACCCCATGCATGTGGTCCTCGACCTGAAGGACGCCATGCTGAAGGAGGCGCGGAAGAAGCCCCTGGGCGAACCCCTCCCGGACTACGTCGGATACGAGGAGCTGTTCGACTGCACCACGTGCATGGCGTGCATGCAGGAGTGCCCCGTCTCCATCCGCCACGTCCCGCTCATCGTCGAGCTGCGCCGGAATTTCGTCCTGGAGATCGGGAAGATGCCCGAGGAGACCCAGGGCATGCTCCGGAACATCGAGACGAACTTCAACCCGTGGGGCATCGGATGGGACCAGCGCGGGAACTGGGCCGCGGAGGTCGGGGTCCGGACGCTGTCCGAGGTCGTCGCGGCGGGGGAGACGGTGGACGTCCTCTACTGGGTCGGCTGCGCGGCCTCCTTCGACGACCGCAACAAGAGGGTGGCCCAGTCCTTCTCCCGCCTCCTGCAGAAGGCGGGCGTCAAGTTCGCCATCCTGGGCTCCGAGGAGAAGTGCACGGGGGACCCCGCACGACGGCTCGGCGACGAGTTCCGCGCGCAGATGATGATCAAGGCGAACGTGGAGACGCTGAACCGGTATGCGGTGAAGAAGATCGTCACCGCGTGCCCCCACTGCTTCAACACGCTGAAGAACGAGTATCCGGACTTCGGCGGCAACTACGAGGTCGTGCACCATTCCGTCTTCCTGGACGAGCTCCTGCGGGAAGGGAAGCTCAGGCCCACGAAGGAGGTCCAGGACTTCCTGACCTTCCACGACGCGTGCTACCTCGGGCGGTACAACAAGGTGTACGAGGAGCCGCGTGACGTCCTGATGCGCCTCCCCGGCGTGAAGACCGTGGAGATGAAGATGTGCCGCGACAAGGGGTTCTGCTGCGGGGCCGGCGGCGCGCGAATGTGGATGGAGGAGAAGGTGGGCGAGAAGGTAAACCACCGTCGCCTCGACCACATCGCGGAGACGGGCGCGAAGACGGTGGCCTCCGCGTGCCCGTATTGCCTGATCATGTTCGACGACGCGGCGAAGACGAAGAACCGCGAGGACTTGGCCCGCGCCGACATCGCGGAGCTGTTGGAGAAAAGTCTGTGAAGGGCCGCCTCCGGAGAAGGCGGCCCTCTCCCCCCCGATTCCGGGGGGATTGAAGAGAGGTTCTAAGCCCCGTAGGAGCAGTCGGACGGCGCCTCGAAGGCGAACGTCCGCTCCCACAGTACCGTGCTGTTCTGGGCGCCCCGAGCCACGCCGAAGACTTCGAGCACGTGGCGATCGGCCGAGTAGACGGCAAAGCCGTGGACCGTGATCAGTTCCGACCCAACCATGGTGGTGTCGTTGATGGTCACGTTGGCCGTCCCGTTGTCATGGACCACGAGTGCGAACGTGAAGTCCACGAGGGTCGCGGTGCCGTTGTCGACCATGATCGTCCCGTTCACCCAGGTCGTGTTGTCCTCCTGGGTCACCGTGACGTTGTGCTCCACGGAGATGTTGCTCATGTCCGTCTCGTTCTCCGTCTCGTTGGCCTCGGGCATGGGCGGAACCGGGGCGGTCTCGTTGTCGGCCGTCTCGTTGTCCGTCTCGTTCCCGACAGGCGCGGTCTGGTGGTCCCCGGTCTCGTTATCGCTCGTTCCGTTGTCTGTGGAGTTGTCGCCCGTCTTGGGATGGGTCGCGGTCACCGGCGAACCGGAGTGGACCGCGGAGAGGGGATGGGTCCCGACCACCGCAGGATAGGCGAAGGCTCCTACGGACAGGGCTAGCACGGCGATGAGGGTTGTCGCAATCATTGTGGCCTTCCGCATGCGTCTGCCTCCGCAGGTTTGCCGAGACACTGAGGGCTTGGATTTAAAGCGTTGTTGTACGATGGTCGAAGGGACACCGGCGATTAGGGGGGCCTAAAGATTATTCTCGGAGTTGGAAATGACCGCCGGACCTGGACATCCTCACCCGAGCGCATCGATTCGTCGGGCGAGATCGAAATCCCGGGCCGTCAGACCTCCGGCGTCGTGGGTCGTCAGGCGGAGACGGACCGTGGCCCAGGAGTTGTAGATATCCGGATGGTGGTTGGCGGCTTCCGCGAGCTCCCCAACCCGGTTGATGAACGCGAGGGCGTGCGGGAAGTCCTCGAAGGTCCACGTGCCGGTGATCGCGTTCCCCTTCCGCTTCCATCGCGGGACCTCCCGCAGGCGCTCCCGGATCTCGCCGTCGGCGAGCAGCGCGCGGCGGGCCATGGGAAGGCGGAGGACGCCGCGGGCCAAAAGGATGGCGTGTCCGGAATGCAACCTTAAACAAGGTTAACTTGTTCGGCTCGCCGAATCCCGCTCCACGGTCCCCTCAGCGCACGATGACGATCGGCGTCTGGGCGACCAGGTCGAAGCCCCAGGCGATGTCCAGCCCGATCTGGAGCATGTAGCTGTAGTACGAGTACGTCCCGCGGTACGCAGACTGCACGTCCCCCGAGATGGGAATCTCGAAGGCGAAGGGGATGCCGAGCCGGATCCGGTCCGACGGCACGTCGACTTCCGTGCGGAACGTGGTCGTCTCCTCGTGCTGGCGCTGGGCCTGGGCGAACTCGGCGCCGAGGAGGCGGGCATACACGCGCCGGATGCGATGGTCCCCCGTCCGCAGCAGGGTGATCCGGCAGCCGATGAGCTCCCGGGCGAAGAACCGGGCCCCGTCCAGCTCCACGTAGACCTCGGGACCGTCGCCGCCCGACCGGAACCGGACGGGCTCCGAGTACGTCCGGACGCTCGGCCGGTCGTAGAAGACGAAGATCTCCTCGCTGGCCACCGTGTCGAGCCACAGGGGCACGTCCAGGCGCGCGGTCAGGACGTACTTGACCGTGGCGTGAGGGCCGCGGTAGGAGGGGAGACCCTGGAGGGGGATCTGGAATTGGAACGGGAAGCGGTAGGTCCCCGGCGGGACGGTCGTCTCCCCTTGGAGCGGCAGCCTCCAGGTGACCAGGGTGGCCTCCGATCGATACGTGACGCTCTGCTTGCCGCTGCTCCGCGTAATCTGGGTCTCCTCCTTCCCCGTGAAGTCCACGTAGAGCCCGCGGCTAGGCGTCTCCTTGGTCGTCTCCAGGACCACGGTTCCCTCGAGGACGTCCCCCATGAAGTACGCCGTCCTCGGAAGGTGCACGGAGATGAACCGCGGCACGGCCCCTCACCGCACGAGGAACCGGGTGTTGCAGTACGTGCACGTCGCGACGCCGAAGCGGTCCACGTTCTGCGGCGGCGCGCCGCAGTTCGGGCAGTTCAGGGCGACCGGGCCCACCTGGCCCGCGGGGACCATGGGGCCCTGAATCGGCGGAGGGGGCGGGATGCGGTTCTGCGTCATCCCCCGCGAGGCCGCCACTACGATGATGATGATGACGAAGAGGATGAAGAAGCAGAACGGGGCGAGAACGAAGGTGGAGAAGTTGGACATGCCCACCCCGAACCCGTTATAGACAAGGATGAAGAACGCGAAGACGAAGAAGACCGCCATCACGACGGCCACGATGATCGCCGGGGACTGCCACGCGAGGGGGCGAGGCGGCGGGCCGTAGTACGGGGGTGGCGGGGGCGGCGCGGTCACGCATCGGGATGGCCCGGGGGCCGATATGAAAGCTCCGGGAGACCGCCGCGGGTCGTCAGGCCTTGAGCTCCTTGATCGCGAGCGGGAGGATCTGCAGGACGTTGGCCACGATGCCCACGTGGGCGACCTCGAAGATGGGCGCGCTGGGATCCGTGTTGATCGCGACGATGAGTCCGGCGTCCTTCATCCCGGCCACATGCTGCATGGCGCCGCTGATCCCGCAGGCCACGTAGAGCTTGGGCCGCACGGTCTTCCCGCTCTGCCCGACCTGGCGGGTCTTCGGGAGCCACTCCATGTCGGTGAGGGGCCGGGACGCGCCGACCACTCCTCCCAGGAGCTTCGCCAACTCCTCGACGAGGGGCAGGTTCTCCTTCTTCTGGATGCCGCGGCCTGCGGACACGATGACGTCCGCCGCGGCGATGTCGATGTCCGAGACCTGGGGCCGCTCGATCCCGAGGAACTTCGTGCGGATCTTGGAGGCGTCCAGGGCGACCGTCGAGGGCGTGACCTTGCCGCCGGCCATGGGCTCCGCGGGCTTCGTCGTGCCCGGACGGAGCGTGACCACGTACGGCTTCTCGGAGGAGACCTCGAACTCCCCCTGGACCTTCTCGTTCAGCAGGCGGCGCACGACGACGAGCTTGTCCCCTTCCAGACGGACGTCCACGCAGTTCGAGAGCAGGGGCAGATCCATGACGCCCGCGAGACCCGGCGCCAGGTCGTACCCCTGCGCCGTGTGGGCCACGAGGACCAGGCGCGGGGCGGCGGATTCGATCAGAGCGCGGACCGCCTGGCCGTATCCGCCCTCCGTGTACTCCGCGAGGGCGGCGTCGTCCACATGGAGGACCTCGAGGCCGGCGCCCGCCAGACTCTCCGCGAGGACCCCCGCGCCATGGCCCAGGAGCGCGGCCTTGACGGCGCCGCCGGACTGTGCCGCGAGTTCGCGGCCCTTGGCGACCAGCTCCAGGGTCGAGGGGGCCAGTTTGCCTTCCAGGTGTTCGGCCAGGATGAGGATATCCTTGCCCATGCCCTCACCTCCGCACGAAGCCCTTCTCGCGGAGCATCTGGGCGAGCTTCTTCGCCTGCTCCTCCGAGCTCCCCGTGATCAGGGTCGCATGACCCTTCGCCTCGGGCGGGGAGAGCTTGCGGATCGTGAACGCGTACGGCGTCGCGATGGCGTCCCAGTTGGGTAGGCCCAGGGTCGCGGGGGAGATCTCCTTGATGGGCTGCCGCGAGGCCTTCATGATCGCGGGGAGGGGCGCGTACCGGGGGACGTTGGCCCCGAACTGGATGGAGACCGCGGCGGGCAGCGGGAGCGCGTAGCGCCGCGACAGGCCGCCCTCGAGCTCGCTCCACACCTCGATCCCGGTCCCCTGGACCTCCAGCTTGGTCACCACGCTCACGTGGGGCAGGTCGAGGAGGCCCGCGAGGAGGGATCCCGTGGCCGAGTTGACCAGGTCGTCCGACTGGACGCCCGTGAGGACGAGATCGTGGGGCAGGGTCTTCACCGCCGCGGCGAGCACGCGCGCCGTCTTCCCGGCGTCGTAGCCGCCGACGTCCTCGTAGGACACGCGGACGGCCTCGTCCGCGCCCTTGGCGAGCGCCTCGCGGAGCATGGAGTCCGCGCGCTTCGGCCCTGCGGTGAGGGCGACCACGTGGCCGCCGTGCTTCTCCTTGAGCCGCACGGCCTCCTCCAGGGCGTACTCGTCCGATCCGTTCGTCTTGTAGTTCAGGGTCTCCCGCTTGATGTCCTTCCCGCTCGGCGCGATGGCGAACTGGAGGTCCGGATTGGGGATCTGCTTCAGGCAGACGACGAGGTTCAGGGGCATGGCGAGCGTGCGTAGAAAGGGACGCTATTTAACCATGTCGTGCGAACCCTTGGGGGCCCGTGCGTCCGTTGGACCGCGTGGGATCGCAAAAGTGGGAAAGGGGAGCCGCGCGGGCTCCCCGGGTGTCGCGCCCTACGGGTAGATGCCGCGCCACTTGTACGCTTCCGCGACGCGGTTGATCGCGACCATGTAGGCCGCCTGGCGCATGTCGCACTTCTTCTCCTCGTGCATCTTCCAGACCGCGTCGAACGCGCGGACCATGATGCCCTCGAGTTTCGCGTCGACCTCGGGCTTCGTCCAGAAGAAGTTGGCGAGGTCCTGGACCCACTCGAAGTAGGAGACGGTCACGCCGCCGCCGTTCGCGAGGATGTCCGGGATCACGAGGACGCCCTTCTTGTAGAGGATGTCGTCTGCCTCGGGGGTCGTCGGGCCGTTCGCACACTCCGCGCTGATCTTGGCCTTGATGCGGGGTGCGTTCTCCGAGGTGATCTGGTTCTCCAGGGCCGCGGGGGACAGGATGTCCACGGCGAGCTCGAGGAGCTCCTCGTTCGAGACCTTCTTCGTGCCGGGGAAGCCGACGACGGAGCCGGTCTTCTGCTTGTACACGAGGACCTCCTTGGGGTCGAAGCCCTTCTCGCTGTAGATGCCGCCCTTGCTGTCGGAGACGGCGACGATCTTCGCGCCGTACTCGTCCTGCATCAGGCGCGCGTAGTGGTATCCGGCGTTGCCGAATCCCTGGACCGCGACTGTGGCGCCCTTCAGGTTCAGCTTGATCTTCTTCGCGGCCTCGCGGGTCGTGTAGACCGCGCCGCGCGCCGTGGCCTCGTCCCGGCCGAGGGAGCCGCCGATGGCAATCGGCTTGCCCGTGACGACGCCGGGGACGGTGAAGCCCTTGTGCATGGAGATTGTGTCCATGATCCAGGACATCGTCTGTCCGTCCGTATAGACGTCCGGCGCGGGGATGTCCTTCTCGGGCCCGATGATCATCGAGATCTCGGACGCGTACCGGCGGGTCATGCGCTCGTTCTCCGCCTTCGACATCTCCTTGGGGTTGCAGATGATGCCGCCCTTCGCTCCGCCGTAGGGGATGTCCATGACGGCACATTTCCACGTCATCCAGCAGGCGAGGGCTCGAACCTCGTCGATGCTGACGTTCCAGTGGTAACGGATGCCACCCTTGAACGGTCCGCGGGCGTCGTTGTACTGCACACGGTAGCCCGTGAAGACCTTCGTATGTCCGTCATCCATCTTGACGGGGAAGTTCACGTGGAGTTCTCGCTTCGGGTGCTTGAGGAGCTCCAGGAGATCGGCGTCCAGGTTCAGCTTCTTCCCGGCCCGGTCGATCTGCTCTTGGGCGACCTCAAACGGGTTCAGAGATTCCTTCGGTTTCGGCATAGACACACCTCCGGATATCGAAGGACTTCGACATCGGGAGTAGCCGCGAGTAGGAGCCTCCCCTTTTAAGTCTTTATGTCAATGAGTATTTTCTAGGGGGGTAGAGGGCCCCATCTCCTAACGTGGCTCGGCCACACTGTCATAGTCTGGCACGTTGACCACGTTCCGGGGTGTCTCCCCGTTCAGGTAGCGGAGGACGTTGTTCAGGGCGGCTTCCATGGCCCAGCGGCGCTGCCCCGGGATCGCGTTCGCGTTGTGGGGAGTCATGACCACGTTGGGCAGCTCGTGGAACGGGCGGTGGAAGGGGTGCCCCCGGTCGCCGTCGGGATAGACCCACCAGACATCCAGGGCGGCCCGGAACTCGGGATGGCTCCGCAGGTGCTCGTACAGGTCGTCCTCGTCCACGATCTTCCCCCGCGCGACGTTCACGAGGACCGCCCCCTCCTTCATGGCGGCGAGGAACGTGCGGTTCACGAGACCCAGGGTCCGGGCCGTGAGGGGCAACGCGAGGACGACGTAGTCCGCGTGCGGCAGCAGCCGGGGGAGATCGTCGAGACGACCGCCCTCGTCCGCGGGCGGGACGACCGTGCCCGACCGGCCCACCCCGACCACATGCATCCCCAGGGCCTTGCAGGCCCTCGCGACGTACGTGCCGATGCCTCCCATGCCGAGGACGAGCACCGTGGCCCCGGCCAGGGCTTTGCTCCGCGCGCTCTGGTCGAAGACGCCCGACGCGATCTCGCGGGTCCGCTGGGGGATGTCCTTGGCCGCCGCGAGCAGGAGGGCCAGGGCGTGCTCGCCCACGGAGACGTTGTAGGCGCCCGCGTTCCCGCAGACGACCAGGAACCGGGGGAACGAACGGTAGGGCAGGTGGTCCACGCCGGCCACCAGGGTCTGGACCATCCGAAGACGCGGCGCCCGCGCCGCGAGGTCCGCGGGAATCTCGCGGCCGAACCCCGTGGTCACGAGGACGTCCGCCGTGGACCAGGCCGCCGCGACCTCGGACTCGGGCAGGTCCGCGAGGATGACGGCCTCGAAGGCGTTGGCGTTCTTCTCGGCGAGCACGGCGCGGGGCTCGGCGTCCATGCGACAGGCGAAGAGCACACGGGCCATCGGCTTCCCCGTAGCCGCACGGGCACTTGTCCCTTTCGACGCGCAGGAGGCGGCGTCAGCACTCCGAGTACCCGCAGGAGTGGCACTTCACGCACCCCTCCTCGTAGACGAGCTGCTTGCCGCACTCCGGGCATTCGGGGTTCAGGCCCTTCTTGAGCATCTCCTCGACGTCGCGGGACTCCTTCTCCAGCTCCACGTCCGTCTCCACGGCCCCGCCCAGCTCGTCGAAGGTCTCCACGGGCGGCACCACGCCGGTCTTCTGCATCCCGATGTGGCGCTTCATGGCCTTCGCGATCGCATCGGGGATGGAGTAGATCCGCTCGCCGTGATCCACGGCGATCCGCGGACTTCGGATGCCCTCGAGCTGGTCGATGATCTCGTCGACCGGGAGGCCGGACCGAAGGCACAGGGACACGAGGCGCGCGAGGCCTTCCGTGAAGGAGGCCGTGTAGCCGCCTCCGCGGCCGATCTGCGCGAAGACCTCGAAGAGCCCCCGGTCGTCCTCGTTGACCGTCACGTACAGGGCGCCGTAGCCCGTGAGGATCTTCTGCGTCCGGCCCGTGATCACGTCCGGGCGGGCGCGGGGACGCACGGGCGCGGCGGCTTCCGCGGCAACGGCCACGCGGACCTCCTTCGGTTTCTCCGTCTCGGCCACGCCCACGTTCATGACCTGATCCTCCCGCGACCCGTCCCGGTACACGGTGATCCCCTTGCACTTGAGTTCGTACGCGAGGAGGTACGCCTGCTTCACGTCCTCCACGGTGGCCTCCCGGGGCAGGTTGATCGTCTTGGAGACCGCCGCGTCGCAGTAGTCCTGGAAGGCGGCCTGCATCCGCACGTGCCACTCCGGCGCGACGTCGTGGGCGACCGCGAACACGCGCTGCCACTTCTCCGGGACGTCGGCGAGCCCGCGGGCAGACCCGTGATTCTCGAGGATCTTCTGGACCAGGTCCTGGCGCCAGAATCCCTCGCGGCGCGCGACCTCCTCGAAGTACTCGAGGAAGTAGGGGAGCTCCTCGCCCTCCATGACCCGCTTGTACCAGAGCAGGCTGAACTCGGGCTCGCACCCGCCCGACGTGTCCGCAATCATGGACAGGGTGCCCGTCGGCGCGACCGTGGTCACGTAGGAGTTGCGCATCCGGATGCCCTTCTCCCAATGCCGGCTGCCCTCCCACGCGGGGTACGTGCCGCGCTCGGCGGCGAGCTTCTGGCTCTCGTCGTACCCGGTCTCGTGGATGAACTTCATCAGCTTGCGGCCCCATTCAATCCCCTCGGGGCTGTCGTAGGCCACCTCGAGCATGAAGAGCATGCGCGCGAAGCCCATGACGCCCAGGCCGACCTTCCGCGTGGCCTTGGTCATCTCTTCGATCTCCTTGACCGGGTACGCGTTCATGTCGATCACGTTGTCCAGCATGTGGACGGTCGCGCGGATCGACGTCTCCAGCTTCTTCCAGTCGACCGTCCGGCGGCCGTCCTTCCCGTGGACCATGTGCTTCTCCAGGTTCAGAGAGCCCAGGTTGCAGGACTCGAACGGCAGGAGCGGCTGCTCGCCACAGGGGTTCGTGGCCTCCATCATTCCGACGTTGGGCGTGGGCTGACGCCGGTTCGTCTCGTCGATGAGGAACAGACCCGGCTCGCCGTTCTTCCACGCCTGGAACGCGATCTTGTCGAACACCTCGCGGGCGTCCAGCTTGCGCACGACCTGCTTGTTCCGCGGATTCACCAGGTCGTACGTGGTGCCGGCCTTCACGGCCTCCATGAACCGATCCGTCACGGCCACGGAGATGTTGAAGTTCGTAATCTCCGACGTCCGGTCCTTGCAGGTGATGAACTCGAGGATGTCCGGATGGTCCACGCGGAGGATGCCCATGTTGGCGCCGCGGCGCTTGTTGTGGACCAAGACCCCGTTCGCCACGAAGCTTGCGGGGCCGGGGACCTCCAAGTCGGCCGTCGCGGTCCGTGCGGGACGTATCGCCGTCACTCGCGCATAGACCCGTGACGGGTCGGCCATGGCCTGAAGGTGGGCGTCCGCCGCCAGCTCGGGGAACCGCGCCAGGAGAGTCCGCAGACGATTCCGAGGGAGCTGGCGCGGGTGTCCCTCGCTCATGTAGTGCATCAGCGCGCGGTACAGGCTGCGGTGGGCCCCTCGCTTCGAACGGCCGGGGCCGCTCCCGCGGCCCACGAACGGATAGAGGGACCGCAGGACCTCACGTTGGTTCGGCACCACGTCCGAGGTATTGACTTCGGACCTCGGGCCGTGTTCCAGGCGGCCCTGCTTCCGATCGCCGATGAAGCCAATCTCCTGCGAGAACCTTCGGAGGCTGTCTTCGTCCACGACCGTGAGGGTGTGGATGGGGCGGCGTCCGTACGAGCCCGGCCGCAGTGTGGTTGTGCGGCGGCGGGCCACGACGCTGAGGGACAGGAGCAGCTGCTGCGCCTCCTCCGCGAGGCGAGAGGAAGTGGTCGAGAGGCAGGCGTAGCCGTTCGAGGAGTGGACGTGTCCGTCCCCCTCGAACAATCCCCGTAGGAAGGCGCGGGCGGTGTCCGCCGATGCGCCGAGAATCTCCGCGGGGATGAACGCCTGCGGGGAGGAGGCCTTGAGCCAGCCGAGGCGCTCCATCCACCGCACGAGGTCCCGCGACTGATACTGGATATCGACCCAACCGCCGCCTTCACCCTCCGTGACGCGGTTGGGCTCCAGGTCGAAGGCCCGCTTCATGAGGCCACGCAGGCGCTCGGCGACCTCCAGGTCCTTCGTCCCGATGGTGATGATGAGGCGGCCACCGGAACTCGTGCACCCGTCCGCCATGTAGAGGCCCAGGATCTCCCCGATCTCCGGGTTCATCCGCGTGGGGACACGGATCGGGACGGCGTTCCCATGCTGCTCCGGCAGCCCGGGCAGGGGCCCGTCGATTCCGAGATGACCGCCCTTGACGACGACGAGCCAGTCACGGGGCTTCAGCTGCGAGACCTCCCGCCAGGAGATCTGCCCCGCCTCGTCCACTACGGCCACGGCGTGGTTGTACGTCGCCTGCAGGGTGAGGCCTAGGCTCGTCTCGATGGTGCAGACGTCGGCCGGGCCGTTGTCCTGGGCGACGAGCGCATGGGAGTACTGCGAACCGTCGAAGACCTGCTCCCGGGTGAAGTTCTCTCCGAGAGGGGGAGAGTTCAACAGGCGCCCGAGGGGTTTGAGCCCGCCCGTCGTTCGCAGCAGGCTGGCCGTCGAGATGCAGCCGCCCTGCTTCACCTGCTGTGTGGCCTCATCGAAGATCTTCATGAAGGACACGGGGCCCGAGGCGACGCCCATGGTCGACTTGACGAAGTCGCCCTTGGGCCGCAGCCGCGAGAAGGAGAAGCCCGTGCCGCCGCCGGACTGGTGGATCAAGGCCTGCTGCTTCAGGGACTCGAAGATCCCCGCGAGGCTGTCGTCCACAGGCAGCACGAAGCAGGCGCTGAGCTGCTGCAGCTCGAGCCCCGCGTTCATCAGGGTCGGGCTGTTCGGCAGGAACTCGAGGTCGGCCATGAGGCGGTAGAAGCGCTTCGCGGTCTCCTCGATCCGCTTCTCGTCCGCGCCATAGTAGCGCTCGGCCTGCGCGAGGTTCCAGGCGACGCGCACGAAGAGTTCCTTCGGGGTTTCGATGACCCGATTCTGGTCATCGCGCTTGAGGTAGCGCTTCTCGAGCACGCGAAGGGCGTTCTCGGTCAGCTTAGGATCGGGCTCACGGGCGAGGACGTCGGCGCCCTTGGATTCAACCTTCATCTGCTCCATGGAAAGACCCTCTCCAGATGGGGCTCCAGCACGGACAAGCTATGCGTTCCGGACCATCCCTGGGGGTGAGCGCGGCGAACGAGGCATGGGGGTATAGTTCTTTTTGAAGCACGTTTGTTACCGGCATTCCTCCGGTTTTTTACCACATCTGTTACCAGGCATCCCGGGTAATGCCGCAGCCCGCTATAAGCCTGCTCCCGGCCCAGTTCGGCTATCCGAAATCCCTCCATGCGAGGGAGTCACAGGAAGGGGGGGCGGACCACCTGCGCGGAGTGGGGCGCGCCGCGAATGTCGACGTCGAGGGACGTGCCCACGGTGGCGTGCGCCCGGTCCACCGACGCGAGCGCGATCCCCACGCGCAGGGTCGGGGACAACGTCCCGCTCGTCACCGCGCCCACGCGGGCCCCTCCCGAGAGGACCCCGCACCCGTGGCGGGGAATGCTCCGATCCATCATCCTCAGGCCGACGAGGCGCGGGTAGTCTCCCCGCGCCCTCTGGGCCTGCAGGGCCTCGCGGCCGAGGAAGGGCCGGTCCCACCTGATAACCCGTGCGCTGTTCACCTCGAGCGGGGTCTGGCTCCCGGTGAAGTCCTGGCCGGAGAGGAGGTATCCCTTCTCGAGCCGCAGGGTGTCCCGGGCTCCCAGGCCGATGGGCTGCACGCCGAGATCGTGCCCCGCGGCCATAAGGGCCGCCCAGAGCCGCTGCCCCGGCACTTCAGGTGGAAACAGCTCGAACCCGGACTCGCCCGTGTACCCGGTGCGGGTGGCCAGGAACCGCGGTCCACCGGAAACGCCGGTGGGTGCGAGCTGGGAACCGGCCGCCATCAAGGGATCCGCCGCGGGCCACCCCCACCCCTCCGTTTCCGGTGGAGCGGCCGCTTCGGGAACCGGGTCGTCCGTCGGCGCGGCGTCCAGCACGGATCCCCAGAACGGGCGGACGGCCGACAGGTCGGTCGGCGTGAGCCGCTGCAGGAGCTCCGGAGCGCGAGGGCCTTGGACCGCGATGCAGAGATGGCTCCGCGTGAGATCCTCCACCGCCGCGTCCGGGGGCCGATGGGCGGCGAACCACGCAAGCACCGTGGGACGAGGGCCTGCGTTGCAGACGACGAAGAAGTCTGTGGACGACAGGCAGGTGACGATGAGGTCGTCGATGATCGTCCCGTCCTCGCGGAGGAGTTGCGTGTAGCGCGCCCGTCCCGGCGTGGTCGGGATGTCGTTCGCGCTCAAGCCATCAAGGAACGCGTGGGCGGATGGACCCCGCACGAGGAGCTTGCCCATATGGCTCACGTCGAACAGCCCGACCCCACGGCGGACCGTGAGGTGCTCCTCGATGATCCCCGTGTACTGGAGAGGCATCTGCCAGCCGCCGAACTCGATGAGCCGCGCGCCCGCGGCTTCGTGCCATGCGTACAGGGGTGTGCGGAGGGGCATGGAACCGGCGCGGACATGGAGCGCGGGAGATTGAACCTTGGGTTCCGCGAGCAAAGCTTATGACCGTCGCACCCATAGCCGCGTCGAATGAGCCTCCTTCGAGACCTGCGGTACGAGCTGAGTACGCTGGTCTTCGGCCTGGGCATCCTCAGCATGATTCTCTCGTTCACGTACTGGGTCATCCCGGCCCAGACGCCCGACTGGCTGCGGAACATCAACGACGGGATCGGGAACTGGATGATCTGGGTCGCCTTCCTCGGCTTCCTGGCTCTCCTCGGGGGCGGCTACTACTTCATCGACACGATCCGCAAGGAGCGGGAATTCGACCACCTCGTGACCACGACCTCCAAGGAGATCTTCGTGAAGAACCAGGGGCGGATCGAGGAGCTGGCCTACTACCACCTCCCCTCCTCCTATGAGAAGCGGTACCAACAGAAGCGGAAGGAGTTCCGGATCAAGGGCTGAGGTCCGTCCGCAGCGCGACCCGGCCTAGGTTCTCCACGGTCGACGCCTCCTGAAGCCGGCAACGCACGACGGCCTCAATCCGATCCGGATGATGGATCACGGAGAGGACGTCCGCGTGCTCGTGGAGCCAGTGGGGCCTCCCCTCGCTCCCCGGGTCCAGGGGCAGGACGAGATGGATCTCGATGGGGAAGGCGAACAGGTCCTGGATGGTCGTCCGGAGGTCGTCGAGCCCCTCCTCCGTTCGGGCGCTCAGGAGGAGAGGGGAGCGATGGAGCTCGGAGTCTGTGAGGACCTGGACCTTGGCCGCCAGGGTGTCTGCCGGGAGGAGATCCACCTTGGTCAGGACGGGCAGGACGGCCTCCACGGCGACCCGGGGGAGGAGGGTGCGCGCGGCGAGCCGCACCTTCCGCCGGATCTCCTCCACGGAATCGGAGGCGTCGACGAGGAGGAGGACTAGGTCCGCCTGGAAGATCTCCTCCAGGGTCGCGTTGAACGCTTCGATCATCCAGAAGGGCACGCCATCCACGAACCCGACCGTGTCCGTGAGGAGGATGCGTCGGCGTGTGCCGGGTAGCGTACGGGTCGTGGTGGATAGCGTGGAGAACATCCGCGAATCGACGACGACGTGCTCCTTCGCGAGGACGTTGAGGAGGGAGGACTTCCCCGCGTTTGCGTAGCCCGCGAGGGCCACGAGATGGTAGCCGCGTTCCTTCCGCAACTGCCGCCGGACATCCCGTTCACGCCGGATCGTCTCCAACTCGTCCTTAATCTTCTTCAGACGTCGCTTGACCGTTTCGTAGTACGCGTCCACGCGGAGCTCGCCGCCCGCCATGAACCCGGGCCGCTCGCCGATGTCCGCCACATGGATCCATTCCCGGAGGAGCGGGACCTCGTACTGGAGCAGGGCGAGCTCGACCTGGAGCTTCGCCTCCCGCGTCGCCGCGCGCTGCGCGAACAGCTCGAGGAGGACACGGAGGCGGTCGTAGCACTCGACCCCGAGCTCCTGTTCGAGGTGATAGTGCATCGTGGGGCGCAGCTCGCCGTTGAACACGACGATTTCCGCGTCCCCGCGGTCCAGGCGTTGCCGGATCTCCTCCAGCTTCCCGCGGCCCACGAAGGTCTGGGGGTCCGGGTGGTCCCGCCGCTGGACGATCCGGTCCACGATGCGGTGGCCGGCGGAGTCGAGAAGGGCGCTGATTTCGTCCGTGTCCGCGGTGAGGGAGACCAGGAGGACGTCCAACGCCCCTTCCAACGAAGGTCACGCCGATAAGGGTTTCCACCGGAAACGGAGGGGTGGGGGTCCATCGGAGCCCAGACCGCCCCGAACCTCGTTAACCTTAAGTAAGGTTAACGAGATGGACGGGCCGTGCAAGTGGGCTGTGGCCTGACGACCAAGGAGATCCGAGGCCGTCCGTACCTCTACTTCTGGCACTACGAGGAACGGGGCGGACGCCGCGTCCAGGTGTTCCAGTACATCGGATCCCCGCGCTCTCCCTCCGCCCGCGGCCGCCTGGAGTCCGCGGTCTCCGCGTACTACGAGCGCGTCACGGTCGAACTCCGCGACCGGCGCTTGGCGCTCCTGGCGAGACTCCCCCCTCCGTGAGACGCAAAAGCCCAAATGGGCCCGCGGGCATCGGCGCGGGGATGCGCGTCCGCGTGCTGCTCTTCGCCACCCTCCGCGAGACGGTGGGCGAGTCCGAGCTGGCGTGGTCCGCGGATGCGGGCACCACGGTGGGCATGTTCCTGGCCTCCTTCCTCCGGGCCTATCCGCGACTTGCGCCGCACCGCAAGACGCTGAAGGTCGCCGTGAACCAGGCCTTCGCGGATCCCGGCGTCGTGCTGCGCGACGGCGATGAAGTGGCCCTTCTCCCTCCAGTGAGCGGAGGTGCGCGGTGATCGGGATTACCCGCCGCCGGATCGACGTGGCCGCGGTGGTCGACAGCGTCCGCCGCGACGACGCGGGCGCCGTCGTCCTGTTCCTCGGGTCCGTCCGCGCGGACCCAGGGATCGCGGCCCTGGACTACGAGGTCTACATGCCCATGGCGAAGAAGGTCCTCGCGGATCTCGCCGACCGAGCGAAGGACCGGTTCCACGTGCTGGGCGTGTCCATCGTCCATCGCCTGGGACGCATCCCCGTCGGCGGGGATTCCGTGGCCATCGCGTGCTCCGCGGCCCACCGTCGCGAGGCCTTCGACGCGTGCGTGTGGATCATGGACGAGGTCAAGCGGACCGTTCCCATCTGGAAGTCGGAGCCTCCGCGCCCGCGGCGGCGCTCGCGCTGACGAAAAGAAATCGGCGCCCGGGGCCCCGGGCCCCAGGCCGCGTCCCCGAAGGGATAAGGAGGTTCAATGTTCCTGGCCCATGTGGGCGTGCGTCAGGAAGTACGGTACGGCCGCCAGGGCGCTGCCCGCCAGGTCGTTCGCGTGACCGTTCCCGTGGGCCTGGGAGTTTGCCCCCGCGGTCTGCGCGCACTGGCCGCGGTACCAGTTGGCTCCCTGGTACTGGGCCGTTCCCTGCACATGCGGGTTCGCCGGCAGGCACACCACGTGCTTGGGCCCTTCGCTGTTCTTGCCGTGGAGTTTCGGCATCCGCACGTGATCCGACGTCGGCGGCGGTGTCGACGGGGTGGACCCCGTGTTCGTGCCCGTCCCGGTGCTCGTGCTGCCACCCGGGGTCGTCGGCGTCTGCGGCGGGTTCACCACGATGGACTCGTTCGACGGGCCCGCGTGGGGTACCAGCACGTAGGCGACGAGGCCCAGGGCCATAGCGACGGCCAGGCTCACGCCCACGATCTTTCTCAGGTTTCCCATGTCCTTCGCCTCTCATCGTGTCGCCCGGTCCCGGAGCCGTACGCGGACCGCTCGGCCGGACGGGCAACGCGGCGGGGACGCGGTGAAGGAATCGCCTTGTCAGGAGCCCGTCGCGGAGCGTCCCGTCCCATCCCTTCGTGCGCGCGTTGTCCCATCCGCACGAGCTAGCCTCAGCGGCCGGGACCGTAGTTAAGGGCTCCGGCGTCCGACACGCCGACTTGACAATGCCCCGCGCGCGCGATGGAAAGCCCGCGCGAGACGCGTCCGACGGGGGCGCATGCGTTGACAATGTCCGACACCTGCGAATCGTGAAATAGGCCCGCCTCCCTGGCGGAGACGATGGCGCGGATGGTGGACATCCGGTCGAAGCCCGACGTGCCTCGGCGGGCCGTGGCGTCGGGCACGATCCGACTGCGCCCCCGGACGGTCGCCGCCATCCGCGCGCGGCGCGTCGCGAAGGGCGACCCGATCGCCGCGGCCGAGGTCGCCGGGCTGCAGGCAATCAAGTCGACGTGGCAGACTTTGCCCCACTGCCATCCCATCCCGCTCACGTCTGCGGCCGTGGAGTTCGAACTGGGCAAGGACCGCGTCATGTGCACGGCGACCGTCGAGGCGACGTACAAGACCGGCGTGGAGATGGAGGCGCTCTATGGCGTATCCGTCGCCCTGCTCACGGTCTGGGATATGGTCAAGTCCCTCGAGAAGGACGCCCGCGGGCAGTACCCCGTTGCGCGAATCGAGGGGGTCCGAGTCGTGTCCAAGGCGAAGGGCTAGCCTACTCTCCGGTGCGTACCGCGCCGCCCGCGCTCGCCGAAAACGATTACTTTCCCTGCACCGATTCTCCTGCGAGGGTTTGTATGGCGGAGGAACGCAAACTGAGCGTGGCAGACGTGCGGAAAACGATTGCGGCGTCGCTCGGCACGGCCTTCGGCTTCGTGATCGGTCTTCTGTGGAACCAGGTCGTGCAGGGTGGCTTGTCCCTGGCCGGCGTGACGACAACTGCACCCGCCACTCCGTTGGCCTACGGGTATTTCATCATCACCGCCGTCGTCGTGACCGTGGTGATGATTGTCTTCATCATCGTGATCGGGCGCTGGGGCAGTCGAGGGGAGAAGAAGGAGAGCGCCTAGGTCACCTACGCCGAAGCCCTTTTATCGCCAGGGCGGCATGGTTCGCGACCCATGAAGGTCGTGATCCTGGACGGCTACGTGGACGAGCCGTCCAACTTCGGCGTGCCGCCCTACCTTTCCCCATACCCGAGGTACCTCGCGGGCGCGGTGGCTCATGCGGGCCACGACTGGGAGTACGTCACGATCGACCAGGTCCGGGGTGGCCGGCCGCTGAAGGGCGACCTGCTCGCCATCATCTCCGGCCCCCTCGTCCCGGGCAAGTACCTCCGCGGCCTGCCCATCAGCGAGAAGGAGATCCTCCGCCACGCGTCTGCGTTCCAGGGCGCGCGGGTGTTCGGCGGGCCCCTCGCCCGGTTCCGCTTCTTTGACGAGGCGCTGACCGAACCCTTCGACCACGTCGCGATGCGCGATTTCGACGCATGCGTGTACGACCACCTCACCCGTGGCGAGTGGGAGGACCGCGATCGCACGACGGGCGAGTGGGACCGCTGGGGTCTCCTGGGTGCGGACGTCGTCCTCCACCACCCCGATTTCCCGGAGCCCCTCATCGCCGAGCTGGACACGACGAAGGGCTGCGTGCGCTACGTGAACGGAGGCTGCAGCTTCTGCATCGAGCCGCAGTACGGCATCACGAAGTTTCGCCCCCTGGAGGGCATCTTGGCCGAGGTGCGCCGGCTCGCCGAGCTGGGCGTCGTGAACTTCCGCCTCGGTGGTCAGGCGGACTTCTTCAGTTACCAGGCGATCGGCCTCGGCACCTCGGCGACGCCGCAGATCAACGTGCCCGCGCTCGGGGCTCTCCTTCGCGGAATCCACGAGGCCGCGCCGCGGCTCCGGATTCTGCATACGGACAACGGCGACCCCGCGATGATGATCGCCCATCCCGAGGAGGCCATGGCTTCCCTGCGACTCCTCGTGCGCTCCACCTCGCCGGGGAACATCCTCTCCTTCGGCCTCGAGTCCGCGGATCCCGCGGTCACGGAGGCGAACAACCTGAACATCGATGCGGAGGGCTGCCTCGAGGCCGTCCGCATGGTGAACGCGGTGGGCCGGGAGCGCGGCGAGAGCGGACTGCCGCGCCTCCTGCCAGGGCTCAACTTCGTCGCGGGCCTCACGGGCGAGACGCGGAAGACCTTCGATCTCAACCTGGCATTCCTCAAACGGCTCCTCCGGGAAGACCTCTGGGTCCGGCGGATCAACCTCCGGCAGGTGCGGCCCGTGCGACAAGAGTTCGAGCCGACCGGCCTGCACTCCGAGTTCCGGCGCTTCAAGGAGGCCGTCCGGGCTGAGATCGACCGGGAGATGCTCCGGCGTGTCCTCCCGGACGGGACCGTGCTGCGCGACGTGTACCTGGAGATCCAGCAGGGGCACGTGACGTACGGACGCCAGATCGGCACGTATCCGATCCTCGTCGGGCTGCCGTACGACCTGCCCACCGGTCGCTTCGTCGACGTCGCAATCACGAGCCAAGGAGAACGGTCCGTGACCGCCGTCGAGTTCCCGCTCGACGTGAACCGCGCCTCGATGAGGGCCCTCGAAGCCCTGCCGGGCGTGGGGGCCAGGCGCGCCGCCCGGATCGTGCGCCGACGGCCGTTCGCGACCCTGGACGAATTCGCCGCGGCCCTCGACGACCCCATGATCGCGGGACGGATTCGGACGCTCGTCTCGGTCGCATCCTGAGGCGCGCGCCCGCCCCCTGCCCTCGCATAGGCTGCCGGCTCGTGCGCCGAATTTAGGGAGGGAACGGTTCCCCCTCACTCGTCGCCCCGACCGGTCAGAGGAGTTCCAGGATTCCGAAGATCAGGGCGATGATGCCGATGATGGTCTGGAACGCCCCGAGGAACTTCACGAACTTGGCGATGGACTTGCCAATGCCCGGCAGCGCGGACAGGATGCTCACCGCGAGGATCAGGCCGAGGATGATCAACACGATGCCCGCGAGGCTCGCGATGGCCAGGATGCCCACGATGATGGCGATGATGCCGATGATTCCCTGAAACGCACCGAGCCACTTCGCCAGCTTCTCGAGAGATTTCCCAAGAGCCGGGATCAGGTGCAGCGACCCCGTCAGGAGCACCAGCCCGCCCACGATCAGCATGACTCCTTCCAGCAATCCCATTGTTCCTCACCGCAACTCTGAGGTTGTCTGGCTTCTCCCCAGGTCATGGCCGACGATAGTTCTATCCCACTTACATGCGGGCGGCGGGCGTCCCCGTCCACGCTAACGGGCCGCATGCCGCGGGTTTCGTCGGTCCTCCGGCGGGACTCGACCGTGGTCGCGCAGACCTCGGAAAGCCGGACATATCAACCTTAAACAAGGTTAAATCGCGGAGCGAACCTTTTGTCCTCCGCCGGGCTTCTCCGTTCCCGTCCATGTCCGTCCCGCATCAGCACAAGGAGCACGCCCCCGCGTCCGTGAAATGCGGCGTGGTCACGAGTTCGGACAGCCGCAGCCCCGAGACGGACGAATCGGGCAAGCTGATCAAGGATCTCTTGCTCAAGGGAGGCCATTCGGTCCTCTTCTACGCGGTCGTCAAGGACGAGCCCAAGGCGATCGCGGACGCGGTCGAGCAAGCGTCCTGGACCTGCGACGCGATCATCACGAACGGCGGCACGGGCCTCGCGCGGCGTGACGTGACCGTCCCGACCCTCGCGCCCCTCTTCGAGCGCACGCTGCCCGGGTTCGGCGAGCTCTTCCGACGCCTCTCGTACGACCGCATCGGGAGCGCGTCATGGCTCTCCGGCGCCCTGGCCGGGATCTACCACGGCCGCCTCGTCTTCTGCCTCCCCGGCTCTCCCGATGCCTGCCGCCTCGCGATGGAGGCGCTCATCCTGCCCGAGCTGCCCCACGCGGTCGGAGTGATGAACCGATGAGTTCCGCGGCGGCCCACCGCGCCCCGGCTCGCGGGGAGCCGCATGGCATGCGACCGCTCCCGCCGCTCCTCCCGCTGGACGAGGCGCTCTCCCTGTGCCTGGAGCTGGCAGTGCCGATCCGCCGCCGGGAGACCGTGCCCCTCTCCGAGGTCCTCCACCGCATCGTGGCCGCGGACGTCCGCGCGCCCCTCGACGTTCCGCCTGCGGACCGTGCGGCCATGGATGGCTACGCGGTCATCGCCCGTGACACGTCCCGCGCGCGGAAGTTCTCGCCCGCGGCCCTCGCGGTCCAGGAGAACGTCCACGCCGGGGGCGTCCCCACGAGACGCGGCGCGAAGGGCCGCTGCACACAGATTGCGACCGGTGCGCCGATGCCTCGTGGGACGGACGCGGTGGTCATGGTCGAGGACACGGAGCGCGAACGCGACGTGGTCCGCGTGTTCCGGCCCGTCCGTCCGCGGGAGAACGTGTCTGCCCGCGCCTCGGACATCCGGAAGGGGTCCCGCGTGCTGGCCCGGGGCGAGCGGCTCACCCCGGCCAAGCTGGGGGCCCTCGCCGCGGTCGGCCGTCAGGACGTATCCGTGTACGCGCGTCCGCGAGTCGCCCTCCTGGTCACGGGCGACGAGGTCGTGCCTCCGGGGTCCCGCCTCCGACCCGGGCAGGTGTTCGACGTCAATTCCCACACGATGGCCGCGGCGGTCCGGGAGGCCGGCGGGGAAGCCGTTCTCCTGGGCCGCGTCCCCGACCGCCTCGACGCCTTGCGCGATGCCCTCGACAGGGCGCGACGGGAGGACCTCGTCGTCTTCAGCGGCGGCTCCAGCGTGGGCGAGAAGGACCTGGTCATCGACGCCCTGCGCTCCCTGGGGGATCTCCTCTTCCACGGCGTCGCGATCAAACCCGGGCGGCCCACGGCCCTGGGGCGCGTCCGCGGGAAGGCCGTCCTCGGGATGCCCGGCAACCCCACCTCGTGCCTGAGCAACTGCTACATCCTCCTCGCGCCCATGCTGCGCCGGATGGCCCGCCAGCCCGCGCCCGCGGGACGTTCGGTCGAGGTCCCGCTCGCGGCCCGGATCCGGAGCCCGCGCGGTCGGGTCCAAGTCCACACGGTCCGCGTCGTCGACGGGAAGGCCGTGCCCGCGTTCAAGGAGAGCGGCGCGATCACTTCCATGGCCCACGCGGACGGCTACATCGTGATCCCCGCGGACGCGGACCACGTCGACGCGGGCGAGACGGTCCGCGTGACACTCTTCTGACGCCGCGCGCGCAAAATCCTTATACGGGAGTCCCGACTCGCGGACTTCCCATGGTGCTCGTGGAGCGCGCCGCACCTCCGGACCGGCTCGATGTCGAACGGCTCATCGCGGCCTACCATGCGTCGGAGGGTGTGAGGCCGCGGCCCGAGCGGATCAGCTGGGCCGTGCAGCAGATCCTCACGAACCGCGTCGGCGGCACCCTGCTCGTCGCGCGCGAGAAGCGCATCGTCGTGGGCGTCGCGCTCGCGGTCTACCAGCCTTCTGCGGAGCTCGGCCGCGTCCTCGTGCTCAACGACTTCTTCGTCGAGCCCACCCTCCGTCGAAAGGGGATCGGTCGTGCGATCGCCGTGAAACTCCTGGAGGAGGCCAAGGCGATGCACATCGACCAGATCGATCTGGAGGTCCTCCCGACGAACGCGGCCGCCGCGGCCTTCTGGAAGGCCATGGGCTTCCGGAACACGGGGCGCACGGTCTACAGCCGCGCGTTCCCCGGATGACCGTGGACCACGGCCCGGTGGGCCTGGTACACGCCCTGCCCGAACTCCTTGCCGCACTCGGGGCAGCGCACCCGCGGCCGCGCGCGGTTCGGGTCCTGGCGGCCGAGGGCGCCGAGGACCTGGGCCATCTCGAACGCGATGGGCTCGGATTCCGCCTCGGAGCCATGGAAGCTGGAGTGGGCATTTTCCCGGAGGAAGTCGATGTGCAGGTCGATCTCCGCGCCGCGCGGGACCGTCTCGAGGCCGTGCGTCTCGAGCCGCGTGTGGAACCGTCGCCCCTTCCGGAGCGTCTTGAAGGCGACCAGGTCGAACGTCTCCCGCTTCACCTGGTAGCCGAGGGTCAGGAACGCGGCCTCGATCGCATGCAGGGTCATCCGCCGCGGCAGGGAAGCCTTCACGGTCCGTCCCTCACTCGGAATAGGCGACGCGGACGGGCGCAATCTCGTAGCCGAGGGGACAGTCCAGCTCGGGGCCGATCTGGAGGATCCGGAGACGGGCTCCCGGCTCGATCCCGACCGGGTGGCAGAGGCGGAAGTGGGGGCATGCGGCATTCGCGCAGACGAGGGGGTCGTACGCGACCAAGGCTCCCTCGACCGCGCCCCGCGTGGGGAGGCTGCACTCGGGCGGTGCCGCCTCCACTTCGACCACCCGCACGCGCTCCTCGTTGAGGAGGCAGGGGTGGCTTACGTTCCGCGTCTTCGTGACCCGGTACCGCCGGCCGACCTCCTGGTTGAGGCACGCGGCCTTCACCCGGCACTCACGGCACTCGGGCTGGGGTCCCCGATACACGAACTCGTGGCCCGGCACCGCCTGCCTCTCCCCCACCAAGGTGATCTGGGCCACGCGACTCCCCGCGAGCCTAACGTTTGGTCGGACTTAAGGGCGACGCCCGTCCCGAGGCGCGGCGATCTCCAAGCGGCATCTTCATCTAGGGGCCGTCGTATCGGCGTGACGGTCCTGTGGGCCAGGAGGTTCCCGGTGATGATGTCTGAATGGGTTTTCCGAGCTGCGCCGGGAGCCTTGTGAGACCGACCTCGGCTCTCCGGCGTTCGTGAGCTGGCCTGGGCGAACGCTGTCATCGTGACCATCGAGAGTCAAGGAATGCCGAACCAACCGTACCTGGACGCGAGCGTCCAGTGGCGCATCCGAGCGGGAACGCTCGACCTGCACGAGTCGGGATACCGCTCGACGACGGAGGCCATCCTCTCCTCGGGTCTCGCGACGGAGGTCGTGGGGCTCATCAGCGCGGGCAAGGAGGCCGACGTGTATCTCGCCCGGTACCGCGGCGCGCCCCTGGCGGTCAAGGTGTACCGCCTCTACCGCACGTCCCACCGCGGGGGCGGACCCATCAAGGTCGACGCCCTCGGCTGGCGTGCAGCCCACGAATTCGAGATTACTTGGCAGGCCTGGAAAGAAGGCGCGCGCGTGCCCGCGCCCGCCCGACGCGTCGAGAACATGTTCTCCATGCGATACCTCGGAGGCGAGGACGGCCCGGCGCCGCGGCTCCACGATGTCCGCCTCGACGAGCCCGAGCCGTTCCTGGCCGCGGTCCTCCGGGGCATCGAGGCGCTGGCTCGCGCCGGCGTCGTCCACGGGGACCTGAGCGCGTTCAACATCCTTGTCCATGAGGGGGAGCCCTGGTGGATCGACTTCTCCGAGAGCTTCCGGATCGACCGGGTCGGGACGTCGTCCTGGGTGCGCCTCACGGAGGCCACGGAGGCGCTCCGGCACGGGATGCGGGCCCTGGGCGGCTACTTCCGCCGATACGGGCTGACCCTGGATCCGGAGCCGTTCATCGCCCGTCTGGTCGACTCCCACGACAAGTTCGGGGTGCTCAGATGACCTTCGTGATCCGTGCGAGCCGCTCCGCGGCCTCCTCCGTCAGACCCGTGTCGCCGAGGATCGTGTAGCGCTCCTTGGCGATCTCGTGCGCGTGGACCAGGGCTTGGACGACCTCGTCGTCCGTCACGCCGAGCGCATGGGCCGTCGTGGGCGCGCCGATGGCCAGGAGGGCGTCGCGCACCTCCTCCCAGTTCCCCGCGTGGAGGTACATCATCATGATCGTGCCGACGCCGCACTGCTCCCCGTGGAGTGCGGGCTTCTTCGCGACGCGGTCCAGCGCGTGGGAGAACTTGTGCTCACTCCCCGACGCGGGCCGGGAGGAGCCGGCGATGGACATGGCCACGCCGCTGGAGACGAGGGCCTTGCACACGAACCAGGCGCTCTCCTCGAGGCGCGGCTTGATCGTGGGGGCGTTCTCGATCACGAGGCGTGCGGCGAGCTCGCTGAGCGCGGCCGCGTACGAGGAATAGTACTCATTCCTCAGATTCCGCGCGAGGGCCCAGTCCTTCACCGCGGTCAGGTTGGAGATGATGTCGCCGCACCCCGCGGCCAGCAGGCGGAACGGCGACTCGGCGATGATTCCCGTGTCCATGATCACCGCGATGGGCGTCTGCGCGGCGAGGCTCACCTTCTCCGCGCCCTTCGTGATGGACGCGCGGGCCGACACGACCCCGTCGTGGCTCGCCGCCGTCGGCACGCTGACGAAGGGCACGCCCGCGTTGAATGAAGCGCACTTGGCCACGTCGATGGGCCGTCCGCCACCGACGCCCAGGGCGAAGTCGAAGTCGCCCTTGCGGATCCGGTCCTCGGCCCGGCGGACCTCCTGCCACGTCGCATCGGGGATGAGGAACTCCTCGCTCTTGATCCGCTTCTTCGCGAGGGACGTGACCACGGTGGCGCCCGCGATCTTCATCGTGATCTCGTCCGCCACGACAAGGGCCTTCCGACCGAGCTTGAGGGACGCGCAGACCTCGCCCGTCTGCAGGATGCCGTCATGGCCCACCACCACGTTGCGCGGCAGCTCCATGGCCTTCGTTTTGGAGAAGGACTCCACGTCGAAAGTGGTCACGCGCCCGCCCTGGATCGGGACCAAGGGGGTGTCCATACTTAAATCTGAGTCCGCGCCTCGCTGCCCACTCTCAGGAAGGGCGCTCACCGCGGAATCTTTATGCGCGCCTTCCCGGATGGGCGCTGTCCATGCCCTCGCCCCCCAAGGATCTCGCCCGCGGGGAGGCCGAGTTCCTCCGCGGCAACGAACTCTGCGACGCCCGTCGGTACGAGGACGCGCTCGAGGCGTACGACCGGGCGAAGACCCTGGGCTACGAGGACCACGTCCTCTGGAACAACCGGGGCGTGGCCCTGGACGGTCTGGGCCGGGACGAGGACGCGGTCCGTGCCTACACGAAGGCGCTGGACCTGAGGGCGGACTACGAGACGGCCTGGTACAACCTCGGCAATGCGCGGGCCCACCTGGGCCAGTTCGACCGCGCGGTGGAGGCGTACAACCGCGCCCTCGCCCTGCGTCCCGACTACGCGGAGGTCCTGTTCGACAAGGCCGTGGCCTTGGCCCGCCTCGGCCGGACGAAGCAGGCCCTGGCCCTGTACGACGACTTCCTGGTGAAGAACCCGAAGCACCCGGCCGCCTGGGTGCGGAAGGGCCGCCTCCTGGTGGACCTGGACCGCCCCGAGGAGGCCGTGGAGGCCCTGGATGCGGCCGTGAGCCTGGACGACCGCGACGAGGCCGCGTGGTCCGCCTTGGGCGACGCGCGCTTCGCCCTCGAACGGTACGAGGAGGCCATCGAGGCCTACGACCGCGCGCTCGCGGTCGATCCGGACGACGCGGCCGTCTGGAACAACAAGGGCTTCACGTTCTTCATGCTGGGCATCCACGACGAGGCCCTGCGGTGCTACGACCACGCCATCGCCCTGGACCCGCACTACAAGGCGGCGTGGTACAACAAGGGCTACACCCTCCACGGGATCGACCGCCTCGAGGAGGCCGTCGTCTGCTACCGGAGGGCCCTCGAGTTCGACGCGGGGGACGAGGTCCTCTGGAACAACCTGGGCAACGCCCTGTACAACCTGGGCCGCTACGACGAGTCTGTCCCCTACTTCGAGAAGGCCCTCGAGGTCAACCCGAAGTACGAGATCGCCTGGAACAACATCGGCAACGCGCTGAACAAGATGGGCAAGTGGGAGGCATCCCTGAAGTACCACGACAAGTCCCTGGAGATTAAGCCCGACTTCGACTACGCCCTGTACGCGAAGGGCGAGAGCTTGGACAAGCTCGGCCGCCACGAGGAGGGCCTGGAGCTGATCACCCAGAGCCTCGAGCTGAACCCGAACTACGACCGCGCTTGGATGGCCAAGGCGGAAGCGCTGCACGCCCTGGGCCGCCTCGAGGAGTGCCGGGACGCGCTGAACAACGCCCTCATCCTGAACCCCGGGTATGAGGAGGCGTGGATCTTCCGCGGCAAGGTCCTCGAGGAGATTGGCAACTCCCTGGAGGCGGAGCGCTGCTACGACGAGGCGTTGCACTGCTTCGACGCGGGGCTGGAGATGGACCCGTCCGACACGGCCCTCGCGCTGCAGAAGGCCCGGCTCCTGGACGACCTGGAGCGGACCGAGGAGGCGCTCGAGGCGTACGCCGCGGCGGCCGCCCACGCGAAGGACCCCGCCGCCCTCGTCGCCCTCTCCGACGCGCTCCTCCGGGCGGGTCGCGCCTCGGACGCGCACGCGCCCGCCGAGGAGGCCCGCTCGCGGTTCCCCGAGGACGCGAGGGGATGGCATGCCGCGGCCCGGGTCCGCGTGGCGCGGGGAGAGCCTGCGGACGCCCTCGCCCTTCTGGATAAGGCCCTGGAGCTCGGAGGCGGACCCGGCGTCCGGACGGACCGCGCTCGAGCCCTTGCGGCGCTCGGGCGGGCGGAGGACGCCTTGGCCGGGCTCGGCGACGAGCGCGGATCGGATGCTCCGGCTCTGCTCCTGAGGGCGGACCTCCTGCACGCCCTCGGCCGGACGGAGGAGGCCCTGAGGGCCTGCGACGCGGCCGTGCGGGCGGACCCTGGGGCGGGGGATGTGGCCTACCACCGGAAGGGCAAGCTGCTCCTGGCCGCGGGCCGCGCCAAGGAGGCCACGGCCGCCCTCGACGCCGCGCTCGGCCTGAATCCCCGGGACCCGGAGGTCTGGTGCGACGCCGCGGTGGCCTGGAGGACCTGCGGTCGCGAGGCCAAGGCCCGGCGTCTCCTGGAGCGCGCCCTGGAACTGGACCCCCACCTGGACCGTGCCCGGCGCCTGCGGGACCTGTCGCCGTCTCCTCCTTCCTCATGATATATTCTGAGTCAATAATAATAATTACGCCCTCGTGACCGGGCAAGGGTTATCTGCCCCGGGTTCATGGGGTCCGGTGATGGCCCTCAAGGTGCGGCACCGCACACGCCTTCGGCGGAAGGAGGTGGACGCCTGGTTCCAACGTCTCTCCGCGGAGTTCGGGATGGCCATGCCTTCGGACGAGACGCCCGTGGACGCGGCGGAAGCCGGGGAACTCCGCCTCCTGATCCGGGAGGAGGAGGCCATCGCCTTCGTGATCGAGGACAGCGTGGCTCCCACGGTCCGGGGCCTGCTCGCCTTCCCGGCCCAGACGCGGTTCGTCACGGTGGACATGGGCGCGGTCCCCTTCGTCTACAACGGGGCCGATGTCATGGCGCCCGGGATTGTGGACGCGGACCCCGCGATCCGGTCCGGGGACTTGGTCTGGGTGCGGGACGAGAAGTTCCGCCGGCCGCTCGCCGTCGGCCGGGCCATCATGGACGGGCCCACGATGGCCCGCGAGAAGCGCGGGAAGGCCGTCGAGACCCTCCACCACGTGGGAGACGACCTCTGGCGCCTCGGCGAGGAGGACGCCTGAGGTGCCGCGCCTCCGGGCGGTCCTGTTCGACGTGGACGGCACCCTGCTGGACACGCGGGACGCGTGGGTCGCCGCCTTCGATGCGGGCCTCGCCGCGATCGGCGCGCCCGGGATGCCTGGGACCGAGGGGGCGCGATGGATCGGTACCCCCATCGAGGCGATCTACGCGGAGCGGTGCGGCCTCTCCGGGGACCCCCTCCGGACGGCCGTCGCGGAGTTCCAGCGCAGCGAGGCGGAGTCCGTGCGCCGCGGCGTGCGGTCGTTCCCGGGAGTCCCCGAGATGCTCGCCTCCCTGCGCCCCTGGCGGCTCGGGGCGATTACGAACAAGCGGCACGACACGACCCTCGCGGCCCTGGGTGCCGCGAACCTGGGCGACCGGTTTGCGATCGTCCTGGGTGGCGACTCCGTGGCCCGCAAGAAACCGGCTCCCGACCCGGTGCTCCAGGCCGCGCGGGAGCTGGGCATCCCCGCGGAATCGTGCGCGGTCGTGGGCGACACGGAGGTGGACGTGCACGCAGGGCGGGAAGCGGGCGCCGTGACCGTGGGCGTCACCTGGGGATACGGGATCCGCGCGCGGCTCGAGGACGCGGGAGTCGGATACCTCGTGGAGACGCCGGCGGCCCTGCCTCCGCTCCTCCGGGCCCTCACGCCCAGTACGGGGACTTGAGGTACTTGTACACGGACATGACCGCGGTCACCGCTTCGCCGCACGCGGTGACGATTCGCTTGTCCTTCCCCGGGTAGGAGACGATGTCCCCGCAGGCGTAGATCCCCCGCACGGACGTGGACATGTCCGCGTTCACCCGGATCAGTCGCTCGCCCTCCAGGGCGATGCCCCACTTCGGGAGCGGGGTGATCTTGGGCTCGAACCCGATGTTGATCAGGACGGAGTCGATGTCGAAGACCGTCTTCTTCAGGGTGCGGTTGTCGTAGACGACGGCCTGCTCGACGCGGCCGTTGCCCTCGATGGACGTGAGCTCCGCGTTGAAGACGACCCGGATGGGCGCCTTGGTCACCGCCTCCACGTTCTTCTCCATGGCCCGGAACTCGCCGCGGCGGTGGACCAGGGTAACCTCCTTGGCGGAGGCCACGATCTCCAGGGCGTACTCCAGGGCGCTGTCTCCGCCGCCCACGATGAGGACGCGCTTGCCGCGGAACTCGTGCCGGTCCTTCACCTGGTACGTCACGCCGTTGCCCTCGAGCTCGGCCTCTCCCGGGATGTCCAGACGCTTCGGCTCGAAGAGGCCCATGCCCATGGCCAGCATGATGGCCCGGGTCTCGTACGTCTTGCCCTCCCGGGTGATGACGTGGAAGAGCTGTCCGTCCCGCTTGAGGTCGACGACCTCCCCGCTCGCCATCTCCGCCCCGCTCTCCCGCGTGTGCATCGTGAAGAGCTCGGCGAGCTCGCCACCCTCGATGGCGATGTAGCTCGGGTAGTCGTAGACGGACTTCGTGGGGTACAGCCAGGCAAGCTGGCCTCCCATGGCTTGGGCCTCCAGGATCAGGGTGGACAGGCTCCGGGTCCTCGCGTAGATGCCGGCCGTCAGGCCGGCGGGTCCGCCCCCCACGACGACCACGTCGTATACCATGGCGTGGGGCGACAAAGTCCCCTCCCTTAAGAATCTTGTGACCCCCCTATTCCGCAAGGCACGGCGTGGTAGGAAAGGTCATAGTTATTATACAGCTATTTCCATTTCTGTCGCCATTCTGTCAACCCGAGACGCCGCGTTCACGATACTTTTAAATTCCCCCTTCGGAATATGCGGGAATCAGAAGGGATCTGGGATGGCCTTCATCAAGAAGCCGTTCAAACGTCTCGCCGAGGGGGGCTCCGCGGCCGAGGCCGATACGTACATCGACCTAGGTGAGCTGACCTTCGACGCAGAAGGCGGAGCGCTTGGAGAACCGGTGGAACATCTCGTCAAGGTCGCGGAAGTGTACCGCTACGAGGACGTGGCGGACCTGACGACCCACGTGTACAACGGGAACATCCTGCTCGTCGACTTCACGAGCCTGGCGAGCGACGAGCTGGCGCTCAAGCGCATCACGGCCGAGCTTAAGAGCGCCGTGCGGGACTGCGGCGGCGATGTGGCCGTCGTGGGTAAGAACGTCCTCATGGCGACGCCCGCCGGGATCAAGATCGACCGGGCGAAGATCAAGGGCAACTTCTGAGACGTCTCAGACGCGCCGTCCCCAGCGGCGGGCTTTCGGTGCCTCGTAGGGCCTCGCCGCGAACCCTTCCGGACCGTACTCGAGCACGAAGTAGTCTCGGGAATGGTTCGTGTGCCGCATCTTCGCGATGCGGACGAGAAGCTGCACCTTCCCCTCGCCGACCCCGCTGAACCGGAGCTCGAAGACCCCGTCCGCCAGGAACGTGACATCGTGGTCCACGCCGGGCCGGGCCGGGTCCTGCTCGGCGAGGACGAACGACGTCGCCCCGAGGTTCCGCAGGAAATGGAAGAAGTGGAACAGTTCCGTCCTCACGTCCGCGATGTGGGTCAGGGCCGTCAGGGCGTCCAGGGAGTCGATGACGATCACGCTGAGCGGATCCCGCTCGCGGCGGCGGCTCAGGTAGTCCTCGAGGACCCGCACCCAATCCCGGATCTCCTCGGCGCCCGCGTAGTCCAGCCGGAGGCGACCGATGTCCACGACGAAGTCCTCCGCGTCCCCCAGGCCGAGGCGCCGCATGGTCTGCACGATGGAGTCCCGGCTCTCCTCCACCGTGATGTACACGCCGCGGGCGCCCGCCGCACGGTTCCGGACCAGCGTGTAGAGGGCCAAGGACGTCTTCATGGAGCCCCCTGGGCCTACGATCCCGACCACATGGCCGCGCGGGACGCCGCCCTGGAGCGCGGCATCGAGCCCCCTCACGTAGGTCGGGGTGCGGACGTCCTCCGTCTTGGTCCGGGCCGCCAAGGCGGACACCTGCTCGCGCAACCGCCGGACCTCGTCCCGCAGCGCCCGGACGTCCGCCTCGTCGACGGCGGCCGGGCCTGGCGCGGTCGCTCGATCCTCGGGGCCCGACTCCGTGGGCTCCGTCCCGTCCCCGCCCGGCAACATACCCGACGCGACATGCCATGGCGTCGCTTTTACCCTTTGGACGTCGCGCTCCGCCGCGGGGCCGCGAGGTTCCGTGAGAATCAACCTGCCGTCCGGCCGACAGAACCCTTATATAGGCCGTAGCTCAAGTAGTATCCCTTCGGGGCGACCCATGTCCGTGAAGGCTAAGCCTGAGCGGGGACCAGCGGGAACCATCACCGTGGACGACCTCACCCGCGCGATCAAGAACTCGATCGACCGCACCGGGATGAAGGAGGAAGAGGCCCGGGCCATGGCGACCCACGTCCTCAATTTCTTCGGATACTCCGAGCGGATCATCGACAACGTCCTTGAGCCGGAGGACCGCGACGCCTTCTACATGCTCGAGGATTCGGGCATCCTGACCACGGAGCGGGAGGAGACGACCCTCTACGACGGCCGGGAGTGGCGCATCCACTACTGGATGTTCCGCAAGGAGAAGATCTACGACCTCGCGGAGGCCGAGCGCGCCAAGGAAGAGGCGGAGGCCGGGCAGACCATCTACGACGACGTCCCCGAGGACTTCTGGGCGACCCGCCGCGTGAAACCGGCGGAAGAGCCCAAGTAGGCCGCCCGCTCAGCCGAAGACGAGCTGGAGCGTGCCGCCGCTGCGGCGGACGAGATCCACGGCCAGGGAATGGGGCAGGTACATCCGTCCCCCGCGGTACGGGAAGGCCGGACCAAAGCCCTCTACGGTCCGGAGCGCGCGGGCCGCCGGTTCCTCCGAGATGTAGGCGCTGTCCGTGAGGTCGCCCGTGACGAGCACGGTGATGGGCAGGCGCAGCGCCCCCGCCTCCGCGTCCGTGAGCACGCGGGCCAACCGCTCGAGTGCCGCGGGATCGAATGCATGCTCGTCCCCCTCCCGGGTGCGGCATGCGGGCCGGGTCTCCCGCCGCAGCTGGGCCAGGCTCTTGCGCTCCACGACGAGCCCCGCGTTGAGCCGTCCGAGCTCGAGGGAGATCCAGCGGTCGATGGCCCCGGGGGAGACCATGCGGTCTCCCCAGGTCGGGGCGGAGCCAAAAAGCCTTCGGAGCGCCCGCGAAAGCTTTTTCCCGCCTCCGCTCCATCGGCGCGAACGGAGGCCTTCCCCTGTCCGCATCCCTGTCCTGCACGCGGTGTGGCTACCAGAACCAGCCCGGCTACCAGTTCTGTTCGAACTGCGGCGCGCCTCTGGGCGCCGCCCCCGGTGCCTACGCGCCGGGCGGCGCCGCGCCAGTGGCTCCTCAAGCCTATCCGTATGCCGGCCCGCCCGGGTATTCCCCCTACGCGCCGTACGCACGGGCGGTCGACTACGAGAGGGCTCGCCAGATCGATCGGACAAAGACAGGAACCCTGCTCCTGCTCATCGGGACCCTGCTCTCGTGGATTCCTATCATCTCGTTCATCGGCTTTCTCCTGATTTTCGTGGGAGTGATCCTTGTCATCCTCGGAAGGAAGGCGTTCGGTTCCGCCCACTCGAGGAACGTCGTCCTCTCCATCGTCCTGTTCATCGTTGGGGTCCTCGTGGTCATCGGAGTCGCCGTCTATGCCGCTGTGTCCAACCTCACGGGCATCGTCGGTCCGGGCGGCACGGTGAACATCACCCCGGCCTTCCTGGCGTCCGTGGCCAATGCCGCGCTCCTGGCCGGGATTGTGTCGGCGGTCATCATCGGCATCGCTGAACTCCTGTTCACGTACGGGCTCCAGGCGCAGACGGGCCGAATTCTCCTGTGGGCGGCCTACGGCGCGAACATCGCGCTGAGCGTCGCCTTGTATTTCATCGTGAGTCCCCTCTACAGTGCGGTGGTGACCCAGGCGGACTACGACAGCGTGACCGCGGCGCAGCAGACGTATGCTCTCCTAAGCGTCGTCCCAGCCATGTTGTTCGCCGCTGCGGACTACCTCGCGTGGTCTCGGATCAACCGGAGGGAGATTCCTGCGCCTGCCCTGGCACCCTCCGCGTTTCCGCCGATGGCACCGCCGGGAAACCCGCCGACGCCGCCCGCAGCGCCTCCGAGCGGCCCAGCTCCGCCGGGCGGTCCTTCCTGAGAACACGCACGCACGAGGGCGGTCCGCCGCCCTCCCTTCACTTCTTCTTCGAGATGATGTGGGTGACGAAGAACCGCTCCCCGTCGTGGTTCAGGGCGAGGGCGTTGTGGTCGTGATTCATCCAGCGCATCTTCACGCAGCGCAGGCGGAGCTGGACCTCGGTCTCGCCCACCTCGACCTGGCGTAGCTGGAGGATGCCGTCCGCGAGGAAGTCCTCCCCCCACTGCGCGAGCCGCTGCGCGCCGAACGGCGTCTCCGTGATCACGAACGTGGACAGGCCGAGCTCCTTGAGCGCGGTGAGGAAGTGGTACATCTCGCGCCGCGGGTTCTTCATCTCCGTCAGCGCGTAGAGCGCCTCGAGGCTGTCCAGGGCGAGGACCTCGTACCCGCTCGAGCTGACCGCTTCCTTGATGATCTCCAGGAGGATGGTCACCCAGTCCTTCGAGACCTCCGAGCGCTCCATCCCGCGGCGCAGCTGGCCCATGTCCAGGATGTACACGTGGGCCTCGTCGAGCTCCTTCATCCCCATGCGCTGGGAGCCCGCGCGGAGGCTGTCCATGGATTCCTCCAGGCTGACGTACAGGGATCTCGTCCCGTTCACACGGGCGTTCTCGTGCATGATCCACAGGACGAGCGAGGTCTTCATCGTGCCCGGCGTGCCCGCGACGAGGACCGTGCTGCCCTTCGGGATTCCGCCGCCGAGGGCGCGGTCCAACCCCTCGACGTAGGAGTGGAAAAGGGGTAGCTCCGCGTCCATGACGCGTCGCGGACGCGAGCCGCGATATAAGGGGCTGGTGCCCTCGTTATCGACGCCGATATCCATGCGTTTCCAGGAAGGAACGCTTTTGTAGCGAGAGGGCGTTCCGGGAACCCGAGAAGGGATGGTCAAACAGGACGAGGCAGCCCTCAAGCTGCTGCGTTGGGAGCTCGAGGGCCGCGGCGACCAAGTCATGGAGGCGATGTTGCGCCATCCCGATGTGAGCCTGGCGGAGGCCGTCCAGCTGATTGAACAGGAGGTTCCGAGCTTGTCCCCCCACACCGCCCCCCCGTCGGCCCCGAGCGCGGGCCCCGTGCGACCCAGGCCCACCACGGAGCTGGACGCCCTCGATCAGGAGTTCCAGACCTTCCGCCACCTCCTGGCGCCGCGGGAGGCGAAGGAGTTCGAGATGCAGCTCCGGGATCTGGCCAAGACGCGGGACCGCGAGGGGATCGCGGCGCTCCGCCGCCGGCTCCGGGCCCTGTCCCTCCAGGCCACGTTCTGGTCCGATCTCGCCGCGAAGGAGAAGGAGTCCAACGCGATCGCCCTCCTCATCCTCCGCCGCGGGCACGGGGTGCTCGCCAAGGCCGGGGAGACCGCGTACCTGGACGAGCCCCTCGTGGCCGACGCGATCCGTCGCGAGTCGGCCCAGCCCAAGGGGACCACGGTGATGCACCTGCCCGTCGGCCGGCTCGTGGTCATGAACGGCGAGACGACCGCGATCGTGGCCCTGTTCCGCCGCGCGCCCGGGAAGGACGTGGTCTCCGTGCTCACGAAGACGGTCGAGGCGATCGAGGAGAACAAGGCCGCTGCGGCGCGGACGTTCGGGAACGATCCCCTCGCCGCGCGCTACGCGGACGCCCTCCTCAAGCTCCTCACGAAGACGTCACTTTGAGATCACGCGCGTAATCTGGAACCTGTCCCCGGAGCGGACGAGGGCGAAGTCCCCGTGCTCGTGTCGCGAGCGGCGCATCTTCACGCACCGGATCCGGAGCTGCACGTCCGTGTCCCCGATGGGCGCGTGCTTCAGGTGGAGGATGCCGTCCGCCAGGAACTCCTCGTCGTAACGGCCGAAGGCCCCGTGGGACCCGGACGGGATCTCGGAGATGAGGAAGGACGTCGCGTTCAGGGACCGGAGGAAGCCGAAGAAATGGAACAGCTCGCGGCGCGGGTTCTCGATCCGGCTCAGGCTGTAGAGAGCCTCCAGGCTGTCGATGGCGATCAGATCGAAATGGTTCACGCGGACGCGCTGCTCGATGTATTTCTGGAGGACGTCGAGCCAGTTCTTCGCGAGCTCCTCCTCCTTGTGCTCCAAGCGGATGCGCCCGATGTCCAAGATGTAGAGCTCGAGGTCCTCGAGGCCCGTCATGCCCAGGTCGGCCATGGAGGCGCGGAGGTCCTCCTGGCTCTCCTCCAGGGAGATGTAGAGGGCCCGGGACCCTGCCTTGACGTTCTGGTAGAGGATGGAGAAGGTCAGGGCCGTCTTCATCGTGCCCGGCGTGCCCGCGACGAGCACGACGGATCCCCGCGGGATGCCCCCGCCGAGGGCCTCGTCGAATCCCTCGACGTAGGTCTGCACGCGATCCATGGAACCGGAGCGCAACGAGCCCCCTCGCGCTATAAAGGAATGGTGCGGAGATTATCAATGTCGAAAGCCTGTCTCCCGCGGTCGTTCCGTTCCCGGGCAAACGTCCTTGGGCCGGGCTGCGTCTGTCCGGCCGTGGGCCCGTGCCGTTCCGCCCGTGCATCTCGTCCCTGTGACGAACGCCGAACGGGAGGCCGCCCTCCAGCGGGAGTCGGTCGAGTACGCGGACGCCAGGGCGCGCGCGGGGATCTGGCCCCGCGAGGAGGCGCTCGCCCGGTCGCGCGAGGAGATCCGCGCCCTCGCGGGAGCGCGCCCTGCGGATGGGGGCCACGAGTTCTTCGTGGGCCGGGATGCGGCGGGCCGCCGGATCGGTTGGATCTGGTGGGCCCCGTCCCCTCGCGGGATGCGCCACCTTCTCGACGTTGGCTCTTCCAGATTGTCGTGGACGCGCCCCTGCGCGGCCATGGCTTCGGTCGCGGCCTGCTCCGCGCCGCCGAGGGAGCACGTCCTGGAGACGGGCCGCGGAGCTTGCCCTGAACGTCCTCCGGTGGGACGCGGTGGCCACGGCGCTCTACGCGAGCTCGGGATACACGTCGCCTTCCAGGACGACAAGGCGCTCGAGATGCGCAAGCGGCTTCGTCCCGCGTAGCGCCCCGCGACGGCCGCTGCGGGGTCGGGTGGCTTATATGGAACCGTCCCCTTCGCCGCGGCGATGGCCCTCGAGACGATCCCGCAGGCCCTCTGGTTCTTCCTGCCCGCCTTCTTGGCGAACCCGAGCGCCGTGCTCTGGGGCCGCGGGACGCCCATGGACTTCGGGCGCACCCTCCGTGACGGGGAGCGGCTCCTGGGGGACGGGAAGACCTGGCGGGGCCTCATCGGCGGCACGCTGAGCGGGGCCCTCCTCGGGCTCCTCCTCTTCCTCCCCTTCGCGTTCCTCGATCCCTCGTCGTCCTGGTCGTTCGGTCAGCCCGCCTCGGACGCGGGAGCCGCCGCGGTCCTCGCCTTCGTCGCCTCGGCCGTCCTCGCCTTCGGCGCTCTCCTCGGCGACGTGGTCGGGGCGTTCCTCAAGCGGCGGATGCACAAGCCCCGCGGAGCGAAGGCACCCGGCCTGGACCAATACGACTTCGTCGTCGGGGGGCTGCTCCTGAGCCTCCTCGTCGCGGGATGGTCCGTGCCCCGGTTCTTCTCGGGAGACGGCTGGTACGGCCTCCTCGCCATCATCCTTATCACGCCCGCGCTGCATCGCGGCGTGAACATCCTCGGCTATCGGTTGGGGAAGAAGCATGAGCCCTGGTGAGTTCGATCGCGCGAAGTTCCTCGCCGAGCTGAAGGCGTGCGGGGCCCTCCAGTTCGGTTCGTTCACGCTGGTCTCGGGCAAGACGTCGACGTACTACATCGACATCAAGAAGGCCATCACGCGGCCGGGGCTCCTCCGGACCATCGGGGACGCCATGGCGCCCTACGCCGCCCGGGCGGACCGGATCGCGGGCGTCGAGCTGGGCGCCGTGCCCATCGCCGCGGCGGTCAGCCTGGCCAGCGGCAAGCCGTACCTCATGGTCCGCAAGGCGACCAAGGAGCACGGCACGAAGAAGGAGTTCGAAGGCGAGCTCGCCAAGGGAGACAAGGTCCTGTTCGTCGAGGACGTGGTCACCACGGGCGGCACGCTCCGCGGCGCGATCGAGCGGCTGCGGGCCCAGGGCGCCCTCGTCGACGACGTCGTGGCCGTCGTGGACCGCGAGGAAGGCGGCAAGATCGGCCTCGCCGAGATCACCGTGCGACTGCACGCCCTGGTCACCGCGAAGGACCTCCTGGCGTCCGCCTGACCTCCGGACCCGCGCGTCACTTTCGCCCATCCCTCCCGGAGCGGTTGAAATACGTGGCGGCCCCTGGTGCCCTCCTTCGAGGACACCATGGGAACCCTAGCCGTCCGCGCGGACGAGGCCACGCCGGGCCCGCGCGCCCTGTCCGTGTCCGAACTGGCGCGCCTCCTGCGGGACACGGTGCGGTCCAATCCGCTCCTGTCCCGCGTCCTCGTCCGTGGGGAGACGAGCAACGTCCAGCGCGTCTCGGGGGGCATGGTGTTCTTCACCCTCAAGGACGAGAATGCGCAGATCCCCTGCGTCCTGTTCCGCGGCGATGCGGAATCCGTGGCCTTCGACCTGGCGGACGGGATGGCCGTCCTCGCGACGGGGGACGTCGACCTGTACGCCCGGAGGGGCGAGGTCCAGCTCGTTGTGCACGCCCTGGCTCCGGAGGGCGTCGGCCTGTTCTGGGCCACGTTCCAGGCCACCCGCAGGAAGCTGGCCGCCGAGGGCCTGTTCGCCCCCGCGCGGAAGCGCCCCCTGCCCACGTACCCGAAGCGGATCGGTCTCGTCACGTCGGAGCGCGGGGCCGTCCTCCATGACGTGGTCACGGTCCTGGGGAGGCGCTTCCCGCTCGCGGACGTCGTCGTGTCGCCCGCCCTCGTCCAGGGGGTCGAGGCCCCGGCGAGCCTGCGGCAGTCCCTGGCCGCCGTACAGGGTCGCGTGGACGTGGTCATCCTGGCCCGCGGCGGCGGGTCCCTCGAGGATCTGTGGTGCTTCAACGATGAGAGCCTCGCCCGGGCCATCGCCGCGTGCCCGGTGCCCGTGATTAGCGCCGTGGGCCACGAGACGGACGTGACCGTCGCGGACTTCGTGGCCGACGTCCGCGCCCCCACGCCGAGCGCCGCGGCGGAGCTCGTCTCCCCCGACGCCGAGGAGCTGCGGGCCCATCTCCGCACCCTTTCGGAGGCCTGCCTCACCGCGATGCGAGACGGGCTCCACGATCGCGGGCGGTCCGTGGCCGTCGCCCGGGGGCGCCTGTCTCCCACGGGGCTCCAGGGCGAGGTTGCCGGATCCCGGGACCGACTGGGGAATCTGGCTCGCGGCCTCCGAGACTCCGCGGCTCGTGAACTCGCGGTTCGGTCCGAGCGCCTCGACTCCCTCGCGGAGCGGCTGGACGCGGTCAGCCCTCTGGGCACCCTGCGCCGCGGCTACGCCATCGTCGAGCGTCCGGAGGGCGGCGTGGTCACCCTGGTCCGTGCCGTGCGCGCCACCGAGCCCCTCGTCGTCCGCCTCCAGGACGGGCGCCTTCACGTTCACGTCGAATCCAAGGAGGAACAACCATGACCGAGAAACTCTCGTTCGAGGACGCCCTCGCGGCCCTCGAGGCGAAGGTCGAGGAACTGTCCCGCGGCGACGTGCCGCTGGAACGTGCCCTCGCCGTCTTTGAGGAAGGCCTCGCCCTGTACCGCGAATGCCACGGCAGGCTGGCCCAGGCGGAGCAGCGCGTGACCAAGCTCGTGGCCGCGACGGACGGACTCCAGGAAGAACCGCTGAACCTCGAGTGATCCCGCCCCCGGGGACCTAGCCCTCCGCGGGGATCTCTCCAGGCTCGCCCTCGTCCTCTTCGACGCGCCACGTGGGCGCGTAGCCCACGCCGCCCTTCGCGCGGCTGTGGCTCGGGCCGTGGCGGGGGTCCTTCACGGCGATTTCCTGCGGCGCTCCCGGAGCCGCGACGTCGGCGAGGTCCTGGCACATCCCGAACAGCTTCTCCTCCGTGTAGCCGAAGGGCGCGAGGAGGGTCTGCCCGGACCGGCACAGGAGCCGGATGTACTCCCAGGCGTCCACGGCCTCGTTCCCCTGGAGGAACTCGGCCACGCGCACCTTTCGCTCCGATTCGCGCGCGCGGACGTCCAAGAGGACGTAGCGCACGGTCTCCCCGGGCTCGACGCGGAAGCCGCGCTTCTCCATCTGCTTGAGGGCCGCCGCGGTGGCCGTGAGGACGACGTACTCGGGCAGCGTGCGGGAGACGTTCTTCGTGAGGACGAACTGGTGCACAGGGATCGCACGGTCCAGGACGCGCTTAGCGGTCCAGCGCAGGATGTTCACGGCGCGAGGGATGCGCTCATGGAATTCGGCCGCGTTCGAGGCGAGGCTCAGCTCACCGAGCATGGCCTCCTGAGCGATGTTGATGAACTCCGGGGTGTCGTGCTTCCGCAGCTCGATGCCGCGAAGCTTGAACTCCTCATGGTCGTAGAGGCCGTAGTACCGGTTCAGCGCGCCCACGCCGGTCGTCTTGCAGGGCAGGAACACGATCCACTTGTAGCGGCCCTCGAGCTCGATGGGGAGGCCTGTCGATCCGGCGATGTGGTCCTGGACCTTCTCGATGGGGTCCGCGTCTGGTTTCGAACGAAGCCAGACGGAGTCCACGATTCCGTGGACGACTTCGTAGTGGTGGGATTCGGCGATTTCCATGGTGCGGACGAGAATCTCTCGGGCAAATGCGTTGATTGCCTCATGACATTCTATCCGGCCAAATCTTGCATTTCTGTAGCCAGTGTACCCAAATGCCGTAACATTTACCCACTTAAGGATTGTGTCCCGTCCAGCATAGATTTCTCGATACGGCCCCTGCTCCTTCTTCATCTTCTTGTAGTACCGCCGGCGCTCGATGATGGGTTTCAAGACCTGAGGGATTAGTCCAACACGCCGCGTGCACAGGCGGTATCTGAGTTCCGGTACCGCGCCACCGTCGGTCTCGCAACAGCGACAGTCGAGGGTCTCCGGTGAAATGTTGTACTTGACCATGATATTCGGATAGAGCGAGGAGAAATCGAGTTCGTAGAGACCTTCGTGCAGACCGACCTCGGGCTCGAAGATGAAGCCGCCGCGGTCCCCCCGCAACAGATACTCCGCGCTCTTGAACTCCTCCGGGCGGTTCTTCTTCCAGACCGCCAGGCATCCGTCCTTGTGCGCCTGGTTCACCTGCATCGCGGTGATCGCCGTGCCCGGCGTGAGCCGCGCCTGCTCCTGCGGCGTCAGCGTCGAGAGGCGGGACAATTCCGCGAGCCCCGCGAAGTCGCTCTCCCGGAACGCGAAATGCCCCCGGTCCAGATGCAGCCGTCCGCGCAGGATGTACTGCCCCGGCTTGTAGACGATCTTCCCGTACGTGAAGTAGGACTTCGCCTTCTTCTCCGCGAACTTGTCCACGTCGCGGCCGAGCTGGAGATTCACGCCGAGTTCCGCGGCCTTCCGTGCGAGGTAGGGCATGACGAACGCGTCCCCGCCGTCCGTCATCAGGATATCCGGGTTCTTCGAACGCACGGTTTCGTCGATCCCGCGGAGGATGGCCTCCTCGCTCCCGTCCAACTCGACATTGTCCACGCGCGCCCCGAGGAGCTTGTCCTGCATCCGCGGCATGCCCGCGGGGTTGTCCACGTGGAGGTCGAGGAGGGACCGCCGCAGGGGCGGCAGAGGATAGTCGAGGGCGAAGTGCTCCTCCTCCGCCCGCCACACGCCGTTCGCGTAGCGCACGAGACCCATGGGGAAGAGGTCGTGCGTCATCGCGTAGCGCTGGCTGAACCGCAGGTCCACGTCGAAGAGACGATGGTCGACGTAGCCGCCGTTCGAATCGAGGATACGGGCGACCTTCGCCAGGTCGCGGTAGTGGCGCGGCACGATCTCGAGGACCGGCTTGGGGTCGTCGTCCTCGAGGGCGATGCGCCGCTCGACCTCGCGGATCTCGCGCACCCCGTCGAGGATCTCGATCCGTCTCCGGAGGTCCGGAAGCTCGCCCGGGGCCGCGTGCAGGAAGAAGGACGGCACGAAGTGCGGGTCCTCGATGCGCTGCGGTCCCTGCTCGTTCCAGAGCCAGAGGACCATCGTGTCCTTGTCGTAGTCCGCGTACGCGTCGATAATCCATCCGTGCGTGGGACTCCCCCGGTCCCTCTCTCAGGGCCCGGAGGCCCCATCAACGGATGCCGGGGAGGGGTCCGTGAAAGTGTGCACGAGCAGGATCTCGTGCGGAGCAATCATCATGTTCATCTGAACCGGGATGCTGCGCAGGCGGTACCACTGCCACATCGCGCCCCGCGGCACCTCGTCGAATCCGATCCGTTTGAAGAGGTTCATGGACGCCTCGTTGTCCTCGGGCACCGCGGCAAAGATGCGGGTGGCGCCTCGCTCGCGGAATCGCCGCACGGACTCTTCGACGAGGATTCGCCCGAGGCGTTGCCGCCGATGGTCCGGGTCCACCGCGACGAAGTACACGTATCCGAGGGGCGGCGGTCCGTCGAAGAGGCGGCCCTCGAGGAAGCCCGCGACCGCGCCGTCCTCCTCGGCGATCAGGAGGGGCCACGCACGGCGGCGCCCACGGATCGCGAAGAAGGCGTAGACGCGATCGAAGGACCGGCGGGCGATGCGCTCGATGGCCGGCCCGTCCTCGGGGCGACCGTCGCGGAGGACCATGGCTCCCCCGGGACAGGGATCGTCCCATCAATAGGTTTCGACCCGGATGCCGGGGATGCGGCCGAAGTCGTCGGGGTCCTTGGTCATCACCGTATCGACGCCGTGAACGAGGGCGATGGCCGCGATAAGCACGTCCAGCGCGCCGACCTCCTCGCCGCGGGCCCGCAGGCGCGAGCTCAGCTCAGCCGCCTTCAAAGAAGCCAGCCTGGAGAGGGGAAGGATCTCGAGTCGGCGGAGGACCCCGTCGGCCGCCTCGATAATCTGGGAGACCGGACGGCCGTCTCGATAGGCGCCCACGTACAGCTCGAAGACGCTGATCTCCGTGGTCACGGCGCCCTCCGATTCGACCTGGTCCGCGAGCGTCCTCATCCGGGTGAGGTCCCGCGTGAGGTCGATGAGGAAGGTGGTGTCGAGGCACCTCATGCCCGCTTCCTCTTCTTCCAGCCGAGTTCCTCCGAGAGGGGTCGATCCACGCTCAGGGCCGCCTTTCGGAAGCGCTGGAACTCCTCCTCGGGAAGGTCCGCGAGGGCGCCGGCCATGTCGGAGAGGTGTCCTCGGCGGTTCGCCAGCCGACGGATCACGTCGCTGAAGCTCTCCTCGCCCCGCTTCTCCTTGACGAGCATCTCGTAGACGTCGTCGGCCACCGCGATGTTCTTGGCCATCGTGCCCTGTGTATGCATATGCATACACATATCCTTTGTGCTTTGGATGTCCTTCTCCATCTCCAGGAGGATCGAGAGGAACGCCTGATCCGTGGGATCCAAGTGGGCGGAGTAGCTCGCGGCGCTCGCGTGCTGCCGCGCCTTGTACAAGAGGCGGTCGAAGGCCTCCCGGTCCTTCTCCCGCAGCGCGCGGCGGTAGTCCATCCAGTCGTTCAGGATGGACTCCAGATGGAGGCGGTAGGTGGGGATCGTGCGGCCCATCCGGAGACCATGGTCCCGGGGCCATAAGGAGGGATGCGGGGGAGGGGACCGCGAAAGTGACCATCCGAAGCAACCTTAAACAAGGTTAACACGAAGGCAAAGTCGTCCGGGCCGCCCCCATGGCCCTTTCTCACGGCCGCGCCCACCGTCGCATCTTGCGAAGGCAGGCCTTGCGGTCGTCCGGGGTGCCCTTGAAGATCTCCAGGGTCGCGCGTCCATCGTAGCGCGGCTTGAGGGCGAGCACGTCCCGCTCCAG
>OFHK01000006.1_pt1 | contig 88756 bp, 84 predicted proteins | sample 1521951 | NCBI WGS metagenome assembly OFHK01 (sample SAMEA2468436, study PRJEB22500) | soil metagenome | biome: Glassland; feature: Farmland; material: Clay | place: Australia | collected 2013-01-31 | depth 0.55 m
CGGGCAGGGCAACGTCCTCCTGCCGTTCTGGGCCGTGGACATCCCCTACACGTTCCAGACGGGCGCGCTCTGGCGCACGCAGGGCGTCGAGGTCACGGAGGCCATGCTGGTCGCCGCGACGTTCCCCTTGGACGCGGGCGCCTTCTCGGGGAACGACCCCGCCGCCGTCCTCACGGACGTCTTCATGGCGCGGGAGCGCAGCGGTTTCTTCAACGACGCGATGAAGCGCGCCTCGGGCAAGGAGACGAGCATCAGCGGCGGCGGCCCGGTCCGGGACGCGATTGCTCGCGCTCAGATGGCCCTCGCGGGCGGATACCAAGTAGTGCCGCCTCTGACCACGGGACCCGATGCCGCAATCCTCGCGCAGAACTACCTGCTCCGCGTGCGCCAGGTGGACCGGACGATCGACAAGCAGCTGCGACTGAGCTCGCCGCGCGTCTCGCAGCTCGTGTACGCCTTCGGCGCCCCGTCGGGGAACCGGGCCAACGTGATGCCCTGGCTCGGCGGGCTCGCGCCGCGGTCCGTGGGTGACCTGAACGCGTTGGCGGCGATTGCCCTGTAGGGTTCCCGTCCGGCCCCGTCTACGGGACGTTTGCAGTCTGCAGTCGGGTCGCCAGATCGGCCACGGCCGGCACCGCGCCAATCTGCTGGAGGAACCCCAAGCGGTCCGTCAGCTGCCATTGCCGGACGATCTTCCCGCTCCGCAGCTGGAACGTGGCCGTGCCCGCGTTCTCCACCGGGCGGTTGCTGGCCGGGAATCCCTGGAAGGCTCCGCGGTGGGTGCCCCTCCAGGTCCACCGGATGGCGACGCGGTCGTCCTCTGCCATGAGCTCGTCGATCGTGTAGCGGATGTCGGGAAACGCGCGGACCAACGCGCCTACGGGCTTCGCCATCCCGGCAGGACCCCTCTCCCCCTGGGGACCGACGTACTCATCGCTGATCAGGTCGGCCAGCGTGTCCAGCTTCCCCGCGTTGATGCGATCTTCGAACAGGCTCCGGACCGTCTTCTTGCTCGCTTCGTGGATCGACGTCATGCGTCTCGCTTCCCCGTGGGGTTCCGGGCCGTGTTTGCGGCCAAGCGGACCCACGCACGGTCACACGAGCCCGTTCCCTTTGAACTCCCGTAAAGCCACACTTCAAGTAACGCCCGCTTGATAAGCTCGCGTCATGATGGACGACGCGGACTTCCGTCTCCTCGCCCACCTGTTCCGCGACCCCTTCGCCAGCTACCGGGAGCTGGGACAGGAGTTGGCCCTGTCCGGTCCCGCCGCGCGGAATCGGCTCGAGCGCCTCGCGGAGTCGGGCGTGCTCCGGGGATTCCAGGTGCTGCCCAGCGCGGAGGTGATGGGTCGCACGCATGTCATGTGGGAGTATCCGGAACCGCGGGAACGGCCCGAGAGCTCGAAGGTCCTTACCATCGAGGACGTGGCGTGGGCGGTTGAGTGGCACGACAACTCCTGGACGGTCCATGCGTTCGTTCGGCGGCCCCGGGAACGGCCACCGGCAACGCTCGACGCCCTTATGGGGGCTCCCGGCCGAGCGGCGCACCCTCTCGCGGAGACCGACCCCGGCGACGCGGACCCGGACGCCGTCCTTTCGCCCCTCGACTGGAGACTGATTGCGGCCCTCGCGACGGAGCCCCGGGCGACGGCCGTGCGTCTCGCCCAGGAGTCGGGGCTGTCGCCCAAGTCGGTGCGCGCGCGCCGCGCCGCCCTGGTGGAACGGGGCCGCCTCCAGGTCATCCCTAGGGTCGCCTACGCCGCCTCCCGAGGCGTGATTCTGTTCGACCTGCTCGTGATGCTCTCCCGCCCCGCGGACGAGCCGTCAATCCGTCGGATGATTCCAACGGGCGTCCTCCTCCGTGCGAATCGTTCGCCGCCCTCGGGTTTCTTCTTCTGTCGCGCGGATAGCGTCCACGCCATCAGCGACCTCGAACGGCGCGTGGCCGGGTTGCCCGGCGTGAGCCGAGTCGTATCGCGCTTCCCGAAGAGCCGCGAGTACGCGGGTGACCGCATCCGCGCCTGGGTAGACGCGAAGAACGAGGAGTGGGCGCAAGCGCGAAGACCGAGACCCGTACCGCCTGCGACGCAGGGCTGACCGGTTCCGCCGTCCGTACCTCACTTAGCCAAAATAGAAGGGTCCGCGTCCCGTTCCGTCGGGGGGCTGGCATGGACGATACGGACATGCGGCTGCTCCTGTTCCTTTCCCGCAGTCCGCGGGCGAGAACGCGCAGATCGCCACGATGGAGCGGAACTGGAACGGAGAGTGGGTCAAGGTCGTGAGCCGCATGACGCGCCTCCCGCCCCTGGGCATCGTCCAGGAGTTCCTGGAAGGCCCGTTCGCCGGCTCCAAGGCGGTCCTCGTGTACACGCCGCAGGGCAAGAAGACCCGCGTGGACGTTTACGGGGAGTTCACGTCCCCGACGATCCCGGAGAAGGAGATCGAGAAGGCCGCGCTGAAGTGGCTCGCGCAGTCCTACGACGAGGACGCGCCGGCGGTCAGAGTCTTCGCGGCGAAGAAGTGATGGGTGCGGTCTCATCCGCGGATTGCGGTCGTACGACCGCCTACCACCCGTTTCGGATTCATGGGGTGGCGAAGGTAACGAGGACCCCGTTCCTCGTAACCCGGAACCGAGGAGCAAGGCCCAGACTCTTCTCCAGAACGCTTCCTAGGAAGACTCTCAGGAACTTGGACCAGTTCTCTCCATAGTCATGGCGAATGCTAATCCTGTGGTTTCTTCCGTCCACCTCCAACTCGTACTCCCCTAGGTTGCCGTACTGGGAATTGAGGGAAAGATACCGAAGGAACGCGTCCAAGTCCGCCTTCTTGAACCAGAACAACATGGCTTCGTTCGGCAGCCGAGCTCCGAAGTCGTTGGCAGTCCCCTCCAGCTCGGTCTCGCCGATGCTTTCGAGGAGTGCCCGAAACAGGTCCGCGGATAGCGTGACCACGCCGAACTTGTCTGCGTATCTGTCCCATTCGGCGTACCGCATCAGTATGGTAGTGATCAGGGCGTTTAGGCTGGTCCTCTTGGACTCGGCGTCCGTTTGCAGGAGAGCTTCGAGCTCCTCGGAGAGCCGGACCGTCCGCAAGACGGACTTCTTCTTCGTGCTCATCGGGCCACGGTGGTACATTGTGTCACAATATAAGGACTTCCTCCATGGAGTGGACTTCCTGCTTATTCACTCGCATTCGCTTCCATCATTGGTGAATCATCATGGCACTTACCGTTGTGAGTGAATCGAAGCGGTCAGAGTCCGATCCGGTCAAGGCGGTGTCGGTCGTCAGTACCGGAACAGTCGAGATCCATCCAGAGCAACGCTTTGGCACACGAACGCCACTCTACTGGTGGCTGCTGACGTCGCGCAAATGGACGCCGCCGCTCCCGATCAACGCCTACGTCATCGAGCACTCCAAGGGTCTCGTGCTCTTCGACACGGGTCAGGACCGCGCCTCGGTTACCGATGAGTCGTACTTCCCAGGTGGATTCGTCGGTTTCCTCTACGGTCGCCTTGCCCGGTTTCGGATACGCGAGCAAGACACCTTGCCCGCGAAGCTGGCGACGCTTGGCTACTCGATGGCAGACGTCAGCACGGCGATCCTGTCCCACCTTCATGAGGACCACATCGGTGGGCTATCGGAACTGACCGCGGCCAACCTCTTGGTCGCCGACGCCGAGTGGAGAGAGCTCTCAAAGCCTCGGCCCGAAGCCCACGGTTTCCTGCGCAAGCACATCGACATCCCCGGATTGAGCTGGCGAAGGATTGCCTTCGAGTCCGCGGAGGACCCCGCCCTGGCTCCGTTCACCGAGTCGTATGATGTCATGGGCGACGGCTCGCTCGTCCTCCTGCCAACCCCCGGCCACACCGCCGGGTCGATGTCGTTGCTCGTTCGGAGAGCGGCGAAACCGCCACTCCTGCTAGTCGGCGATCTCACCTACGGGGCTGACATCCTCGAGCGCGGCCGCATTCCGGGCGTAGGGGATCGGCGCCAGCTCCGAGCAATGAGCGACAAGGTCACGGCGCTCCGAGGGCGGATGCCGGACTTGGTCGTCCTACCCGCTCACGACCCCACGGCTGCGCAACGCCTGATGGAAAGTTGACGTCCTCCCTTCCCGTGGAGACCCGTTCGCCTCCCCCTTCCGCTCCGGGCCTACGCCGCGGTGACGGAGAGGAGGTCCAGGTAGTAGGTCGAGCCACTGGGCGGGCAGCTCGAGAGGTACGCGGTGACCGCGTGGGGCGTCGAGGTCCCCGCGGGCGCGCTGTACGTGCCGCTCGCGACCTGGGCGTCGTTCAGGTAGAACCCGATGTTCGCCTTGGCATCCACGGATCCGCCGTTGACCAAGGTGAACAGGAAGGTCTCCGTCGGCGTCCCGGAGTACGGGCACGCATGGCTCGCCGAGGTGTTCGTGACCTGGACGCTCGGCTGGTTCGCGGACGAGGGGTTCAACAGGAAGTCGAGGGCGCCCGAGAAGACTAGGATCGCCACGACGAACACGATCACGAAGACCGCGATGGCAGCCTTCGGGGGGCCCTTCCGGCCCGGCGGCTGGGGCGCGGAGGGGACGGCGCCCTGTGCCGGGGTGAATGTCAGGCCGGTCTCGGGGCTGTAGGTCTGCTGGTAGGGCGATGGCGGCAACGGGGACGCGGGCAGCGGCGACGATCCACCGGAAGGCTGCATGATCTCCCTCAGACTCGTGGTCTGGGTGAGTCTGCTTCATCCATGCCTTTCAATGTATCTCCCCAAGTTCGCCTTTTGAGAGATTAGGCTGTCATGGCGAGTCACGGGGTTCGACGCGCGTCGTCCCCCGTCCGAGGCGTGAACGTGGGGGCAGGTGGTGCCGCACCCCCGTCCGTCGTCCGCGCTTCCCGCATAGGCTTATCCGCCGCAGGTCCTACTCCGGGCCCGTGACCTCGAAGACTCCGGTCGTCATCGCCGGCGCGGCCCGCACCCCGATCGGCAAGTTCAAGGGCGCCTTCTCTGAGGTGCCCGCTCCCCGGCTCGGCGCATTCGCCGTGAAGGAAGCCCTCCGCCGCGCGGGCGTCGAGCCGAAGGACGTGAGCGAGCTCTTCTTCGGTTGCGTGATCCAGGCGGGCCTTTACCAGAACTGCGCTCGCCAGGTCGTCATCTACTCCGGGATTCCGGAGAGCGTGAGCGGCACGACCCTGAACATGGTCTGCGGCAGCGGGATGCAGGCGGTCGCCCAAGGCATCCGCAAGATCCAGGAGGACCCCGAGGCCATCGTGGTCGCCGGCGGCACGGAGAACATGACCCGCGCGCCCTACCTCCTGCCGCGTGGCCGCCAGGGGTTCAACCTCGGCCACGCGGAGGTCCTCGACTCCATGATCACGGACGGCCTCTGGGACGTCTACAACGACATGCACATGGCCGTGGGCGGAGAGATCATGGCCGAACGCCTGCACCTGACGCGGGAGATGTGCGACGAGTACGCGCTCCGCTCGCAGACGTTCGCGCTCAAGGCCACGGAGTCCGGACGGTTCGCGAAGGAGATTGCGCCCGTCGAGGTCGAGGCCAAGGGGAAGAAGCTCGTCGTCGACCGCGACGAGGGCATCCGTCCCGACACGACGCTTGCCGCACTCGCCAAGCTCCCGACCGTGTTCAAGGAGGGCGGCGTGCTCACGGCGGGCAACTGTTCGCAGATCTCCGACGGCGCAAGCGCGACCGTGCTCATGAGCGAGGCCAAGGCGCGAGAGATCGGCGTGGACCCGCTCGGCACGATCGGAGACTTCACCTCCCAGGCCGTGAAGCCCGAGGAGGTCATGTTCGCGCCGATCCCCTGCGTGAAGAAGCTCATGAAGCGGACCGGCCTCACGATCGACGACTTCGGACTCGTGGAGCACAACGAGGCGTTCTCCGTGGCCAGCGTCGGCGTCCGGAGGGAGCTCGACATCCCGTGGGAGGTGTTCAACCTCTGCGGCGGCGCAGTCGCCCTCGGTCATCCCATCGGGTGCTCGGGCAACCGAATCGTCGTCACGCTCCTGCACTCCATGAAGGAGAAGGGCGTCCACCGCGGGCTCGCCACGCTCTGCATTGGAGGCGGGGACGCCATGGCCATGGTGCTCGAGAGATAGCTCTCTTCCGGACGAGGCGACTCTTCACCAAGAATCAACGAGGAAGGACTGGGGGCGGTATCGCCAGGGGTCCACCCATCCCCGTGTCTCCATGTAGACCTGCCGGTGATCGCATCACCGGAGCCGGAATGCTACGGGATCGGCACCTCGGGCTGACGCACCGGCATCCGGAAGCTGTCCGAGTCAAACTTCGTCATGGGCCGGACGTGGTCTAGAGGGAAGGCCGGAACCTTCGCGAAGACCTTCCTGACGGCCTCCTCACTCTTGGCGTTCCACTCGCAGAAAATCCGGAGCGCCTTTCCCTCTTCGTTCGTCTCAGCCCACGCCTGCACCCAGTACGCGTCCAAGGCCTCGTGCCGGAGCAACTCCTCAACGAGGGGCGTGATTTCCTCGGGAGTCGTTGGCTGCGGAAGCGTGTGGACGGCGATGTACTTCGCCAGACTATTCCCCCCTCACCCCCGCAACGACCGTCGAAACCATAATGATTGGCCGCGCTCGCTCATCGGCTCGCGCCGTTCCGCCGAGCCGTCCTTCCCGGTGCCCGACGGGCCTTGGCCGGCATCCCGAAGGTCGCGGCCGCCTAGGCGGGGGGATTCTTGCGTGTTGGGCCGCCCCCAGGGCGTGGCGGGATGCGTCAGGGTCCTCAGGCCGCATCCATCCCCCGGCCTGAGCCCTGGGTATCAATCCCGTCTCCCACCCAGGAAGGTTCTTCCGACGGGTTTCCTCACGGGGGCGGCGTCATGTTCCGCGTCGCGGTGGTCGGGGACCACGGCTCCGGCAAGACGACCTTCCTCGGCCTCCTGTACGCCGCCCTCGTAAGCTCCGGCTCCGGCAAGGGGGACGACCTCCGGTTCCACGTCGCCTACGATTCCCTCGATGAGATCACGGTGCTCTTCCAGAGGCTCATGTCCGGCGGCTTCCCCGACTCCGCGACGAAGGAGGGACTCCATGAGCTCCGCGTCGAACTCGAAATGGCTCGGTCCGGGCACGGGGTCTTCTCCCGCCTCGGGTCACGAAACCGGGGCACGGGGCAGGCTGGGACGATTCACTTCTCCCTGCCGGGCAGCCTGGACGAGGCGAGCCCAGGGCTACACCAGGGGAGCACGTTCGGCACGGGGAAGTGGAGGGACGCGCTCGACGCGGATGCGCTCGTCATGCTCGCGGACGGCACGAGGCTCGCGGCCAAGGGCACGGACGTCAAGACCGGGCCCATGGCGGCCTACGATGGCCGCCTCGAGGCGCTGTTCATTGCGATCCAGCGGTGGCGGTCGAGCGGCGGCCGGGAGGTGCTGCACCCCGTCTTCGTCCTCTCCAAGTTCGACTCCGTGAGGCCCGAGGTCCTGAAGGTCGCGAACGTGGAGGCCAAGCCCCCCGCCGTCGGAAAGGCCGGCCTTCGGGTCGCGTACGCGAAGGCTCTCCTGGAACCCAACCTGCCGCGGACCCTGGCCCTACTCCAGGGACCTCGGGGGAAGAAGCTCCGGTTTGCGCCGCCCGCGTTCGTCTTCAGCCGCGTGACGAGCGAGGCGGAAGGCCCCGACCGCGCGGAGAGGATCAAGCTCCGCCGAACGGATGGCGGCGGGTGGGAGCCCGACTATTCGCGTGATGAATATCTCGCGTTTCTGGAGCATCTCGCAAGGATCGCCTCGGAGGCGAAGGACTGATTCGCTCCGCGGCCGACAGCCCCCGTCCTTTGCAAGATTGATAATTCCCAAGCAAGGGTTAAGTACGCAAGCGCGGGGTCAGGCCCTCATGCCCTGCGCTCTGTTGGGGGATCGGGCTTCTGGCAAAACGACCTTCCTCGGCCTCTTGTACGCGGCTCAGGTGAAGTACGGTACGGGCGTGCACGATGACTTCCGTTTCCACGCGCCCATGGCTTCCCTGAACGTCATGTCCGCGGTCTATGAAGGCATGAAGGACGCGCGCTTCCCGAGTGCCACCCTGAAGGAAGAGATCACCGAGCTCAGCTTCATCTTCGGTTACCTGCGGAAGGTCACGGGCAAGCTGCCCTACTACATCCGCCAGCAGAACTGGGTGAAGCCCTTCTCGACCCTCCGCTTCTCCGCGTACGACGTCTCCGGCGAAGACATCGAGGAGTTCATCGAGACAGGGATCGCGTCGCGACCCCTGATCCAGCAGCTCCTCAAGAGCGTCGTGATCGTCGTCCTCGTGGACTGCAGCAAGATGACGACGGACATCGACACGCCGCCGTACAAGAAGATGCTGCGGTACGACAGCACGGTCGCGAAGCTCATGGTGGCCTTCCAGACGTACAAGAAGCAGGAGTACGACCGGCTCAAGGATTCCGGGGTGAACCCGGACGCGCCGATCATCTACCCTGCCTTCGTCCTGTCCAAGTTCGACACGCTCCGGGACGACGTCCTCGCGAGGCTGGGCCTGCACCAGGGCTTCCCCGAGGACAAGCGCGCTCGCCGCGAGTACGCCGAGGCCCTGCTCCGCGTCTTCGTCCCGCAGACCCTGTCCCAGATCCGGGGCGGGAAGGTCGCGGGCGTGAGCATGGACAAGGCCGAGTACTTCCTCTCGTGGGTGCGCACGGAGACTCAGGAGGGCATGGAGCCCGTGGGCCAGCCGCGGATCGTCCGCACCGGGTTCCGGCCGGAGGGCGGCGGCGAACCGGACTTCTCCTACGACGAGTACGTCCACTTCATCGAGCACTTCCGGAAGATCGCGAACAAGATCCCGGACGACATCCTCGAGGCCGAGAAATTCCAGGCCCAGGCTCTCATCCGACCCTAGGGGGCGGTGCCGTGGTGCCCTCGGAGCCGGCCACACCCTCGACCACCGAGGACGTCGTCGCGTTCGACCATTGGATCTTCGCGGTCGTCCCCAACGTCGGGTACACGACGAAGGCCATGTCTCGCAAGTTCGACGCGGGACTGTTCGACCCCTACCTCCGAGGGCACTACACGCCAATCCGCGCGGCCGCGGCGCAGGACTTCGATGGCGAGGTCGATTTGCGGATGGTCCACCCCGTCCGCACGGGGCGGGAGCTGCTCCTGTCGCGGATCACGCGCGGCATCCCGGACGAGGCAGGACGGCCCACGTTCTCGAACCACACGGTCGTCGCGCGCACGGACCTGCTCAAGGCGGGCCGGATCACCCTGGAGACGGTCTATCGTGTCATGGGCCAGTTCGATGCCGAGGCGCCCGACGCGCAGGGTGCGATGGATCTTCTCCGGATTCCCCTGCGCCCGGAATCCCAGGGCCCCCCTCCCTGGGGCGACGGGATCCACAAGCACATGACCTTCGCCGCGCTGGAGACCCTCGCGACCCGGTTCATGCGGGACGCCACGAGCCGTACGCTCCTCCTGTGCCGGAACACGACGGCGGACGCGCGGAACGCCACGCTCACGTTGCTCGTCGAGCTCCTGGCGTTCAAGTGCAACATCCCGCCGTTCCCGGCGATCAGCGATGCCCCGCGTTCGTCCGCCCTGAACCACTTCAACCTCGTGATTGCGCAGCGGGGCGTGCGGGCCGATTCCAGCTGGGCCATCCTCGAGAGCGCGTTGACGGAGCACGTGCTTCCGCGCGTGCCCGATCGCGAGGAGATCTACCGGGCGCTCAGCGCCGCGATCCGTCAGTCGGCGGACGGCGCGCGCGCCGTGTAGGCCCGGACGGCGCCGGGACGGATTTCGCGGGTCACGGTCCATCCGTGGCCGATCGTCCAGTCGCCTTCGTGGGTCGTCTGGCCCCCTTCCTGGCGGCTGAGGTGGTCGAGCTCGGCCTCGAGGTAGTCGCCGTCCGTGTCCGCCTCGGGGATCCAGGTCCCCTGGGAGAGGAGTTGGACCAGGAGGGGCAGGCCACTCGGTCGTCCCTTCCAGTGGACCGCAAGGAACGCCTTCCGCGCCGACGCGTCTGTAAGGAGCAGCTTCCGCAACACGACGTACGTCTCCCGTTCCCGATGGTTCTCCGGCGGTGGCCCCTCGAGCCGCTCCTTGTGCTTCTCGAGGTTCTTCAGGATCTTGAGCCAGTCCTTGTTCGTCAGCCCCGTCCGGTCCCAGGGCGCCGTAATGACGGCCTCGCCGGCGGCGCCGTGGGCGCCGGCCGAGTCGCGCAGCGGCCCGGTCTCGCGCTGGACGAGATCGTATGTGGAACCCTCTTCGACATTCTTCGCGGGGACCACCTGGATGGTCACGGCGTTCATCCCGGGGTGGAACCGCGGGTCAAGGACCATAAGGGCGCGGCTGCTCTCCGGGCGGAAGAGCTCCGAGAGGGTGTTGTTCACCTCGGTCGAGCCGTTCCGTTTCGCGGCGTCGCTCAGGTGCGCGAGCGGGACCGGCGCCGCGCCATTGCGAGGGCTCGCGGCGAGGTCGTCCAGGTAGGCCTGCGCGACCTGCTGGGTCAGGCGGGGTCGCTTGGATCCCAGGGCGAACTGCACGGCGCTCTTCACCTGCTTCGAGCCGCGGAACATGCCGCCGAAGCCGGCGCGGAGGACGGCGGTAGTGCCGCTGGCGGTCACGCAATCCTCAATCAGGTCCGTGAGCCGCGTGGTGAGCTTCCGGCGCAGCCGCCCTCCGGGCGACCTCGATTCGTAGAAGATGCCGCCCCAGCGGAGCGGGGTGAACTCGGCCCAGTCCGGGTCCGTGCCGCTCTTGAGGTACCACGCCAGGGTCTTGTCGGAGAGGATGGCCCCGACGAGCAGCGGGTCCTCCGTTTCCGCGTGGACGCGGGGCAGCAGGGCCTCCGCGGTGCGCACGGCGGCCTTCAGGAGACGCCTCTCCGCGCGGGCCTCCTTGACCAGTGCGTGTAGGTCGACCGCGTTGATGGCCTCGATGTCGAAATCTTCCTCCGGATTCATGCGGAGGAACGTCCGGAGCTCGCTCCGTCCGGTCACCGTGGCTCGCTGGACGATCGCGCTGCCTGAGGAGACCTTGGTCTGGCTCCCGGGCTCCTTCTTTGCCTCCTCATTCGGGGGGAGCAGGGCCATGAAGAGGGCTGATGCCATCACGAGATGCCCCCCATGCGGGCCGGGCGAAAGCCGGAAGCCTCAATAAGCCTGTGGCGCCGCTTATCGAAAGTGATACGCGGCGCGTGAATCGGCTCGTCTCCGCGCAGCTCATCGCGGAGACGGCCCGGAGCGCGTACGAGCTTACGATGCCCACGCGCATCCTCGTGTCGAGCTCCCCTCGCTTCCTCGGGGTATTGGAGCAAATTCGGCGAACCCCCGTGACCCTAGGGAACCTCCGGTGAGTCCGAGAATCGAAGCAGGTTCATGGTCTCCTGGCCCGTGGGGATCCCATGGAAGGTGAGGCGAAGGGACTCCTCGTACGCGCCTCAATCGTGATCGGCGCGCCTCCGGAGAAGATCTGGGACGCCCTCACGGATCCGGAGAAGATCCGCCGGTACATGTTGGGACCCAGGTGACCTCCGAGTGGAAGGCGGGCAGCCGGATTGTAGGGAAGGGCGACTGGCAGGGACGCGCGTACGAGGACCAGGGCGTGATCCTCGACCTCGTGCCGATGCAGCTCATCCGCTACACGCACTTCAGCCCGCTCTCCGGACTCCCCGACATCCCGGAGAACTACCACACGGTCACCGTGCGCCTCGACTCGCAGGGACCGGAGACTCGCGTCACCCTGACCCAGGACCACAACGAATCGGAAGAGGCCCGCGCCCATTCCAAAGGCAACTGGAGGATGATGCTGAACGGGCTCAAGCTGCTCGTCGAAGGGTGATCCTCGGCATTCTCAGCGCGCCTATTGATTCCCATCCCTGATTATCACGGCTCGTTCGCCACAAGGCTTTTCTCCCCCGTGAAGCATGGATTCCGGCCCACCGGAACGGCGTAGCCGCTCTCCTGTTCCGCAGGGGCGTTAGAGGATACGAAATCCGTGTTCGCCAACGTCCATCCGCTGGGATTCCTCGCCGCCGCGAAGGCTCGCGATGCGGAGCAGCTCATCGGGCAGACGGAGCAACTCGTCACGGCCCTCGCCCCCTCGGAGGCCGACCTGAAGCCAGCCGAGGCGGTCCTGGCCGCCGCGAAGTCGCTCTATGACGCCCAGGAGTACTCGAGGGCCGTGGCGCAGGCAAAGCGTGCGGCCGCCCTCGCGACGAGTCTGAACGAGCGGTTCACCGCGTACATGGCCGCGTGGAAGTTCCTGCAGGCGTGCCGGGAGGAGCTGCAGCAGATTGGGTTCCCCACGGACGGCCTCGAGTCCGCGCTGGAGAGCGCGGACAAGGAGGTCGTGCGTCCGGTCGAGGAAGGCGGCACTCTGGTCCCGAACTACCTCGGGGCCACGGAGCGGCTCGAGCGGGCCACGGAGGAGGCACGGACCGTGGTGGCCCGCGCGCGGGAGGCGTCCCGCGAGATCTTCCTCGCGACGCTCGCCGCCGAAGCGCTGTCCGACTCCCCGTCCGCCCCGACATCGACCTGGCTCGCGGTCCGCCTGGAGCCGATGCTGGAGCAGGCCGCCCGCGAACTCGCCCTGGGCCACGCCCCCGCGGCGTTCAAGATTGCCTCGGAGGCCCGGGTCCGGTCCGAGGACGCCCTCGCGGGCGCGGCACGCGCCTGGGAGCTCGTCGACCTGGCCGCAGCCGTCCTGGAGGGACTCGAAGCGGACGTCCGCGTGGCCGAGCCGCTCGAGGAGAAGGTGGAGTCCGCGCGCGACGCCCTGGCTCGGGGGTTCCTGGATCGGACCTCGGCCCTGGCCGTCGCCAACCGGGTGTCGGACGAGGTGGCCGCCTTCGCGAAGCACTACCCCCCCGCGAGGGATGCCCTCGAGAGAACGAAGAGCGTCTATGTCCGCCTCCAGGAGGACGGGTTCTGTTCGTACGACGTGGACTCGGCGCTCTCGGAGGCGCGTGGTGCCCTCGCGCGCGGCGACTGGAACGTGGTCCAGGAGAAGGTCGAGTCCGCGTCGGAGATCTTCCTCCGGCTCTGGAGCAACCAGGAAGCGTTGGGCCAGGCCCTCGCCGAGATCGAGGAACGTGTAGCCCTGCTCGCGGCCTTCCGCCTCCCGCTGCTTCCGGACGTTCAGCAGACGCTGGACCGGGCGAAGGGGGAGGTCCGCAGCGGCCGCCTCGCGGGCGCACAGGAGGACCTCCTGATCGCGCGAGCCCTCATGATGCAGGCCACGCGGACCGGGTCGTAGCGGCGCCGGCGGAATGGCCGGGCGGCAGACCTACGGTCTCAATCGCGGATGGACGCGTACGCGTGCTTCCAGAAGTCGCGGCACACGTCCGGCGGGTTGGGCGAGCTCCACATGCGGTTGGTCATCAGGATGGCCAAGAGCCCTTCCCTGGGGTCGTTGAACCACGAGGTCCCCATGCCGCCTTCCCAGCCGTACCGGCCCGGCGTGGACGAGAGCTCGTCCGCTCCGCTGGTCACGGACATCCCGAAACCCCAACCGTGGGTGTCGAAATAGCCGGGGACCAGCCCGGATGCCTTCTGGGGCGGGGTCAGTTGGTCCCTCGTCATGGCCTCGACGGACGGCGCCGATAGGATGCGTCCCTTCCCGTGTTCTCCTCGGTTCATGAGCATCTGGGCGAAGGCGAGGTAGTCGTCCGCCGTCGAGACGAGACCTCCTGCGCCGGAAGGGAACGGAGGAGGCCGGCTCCACTGTCCGCCCTCCGCCTCGTCGTAGACGCCTTCCTTTCCGGTCAAGTAGTTCGCCAGTACGTGGGCCCGAACCGGCCCATCTTGTCCGCGGGCACGTGGAACGCGGTGTCCTTCATCCCCAGGGGCTCAAAGAGCCGTTCGCGGAGCAGTGCCTCGAGGGGCACGCCGGAGGCTCGGGCGAGGAGCACGCCGAGGACGTCGGCCCCGGTGTTGTACATCCACGTCTCCCCGGGCTGGTGCATGAGCGGGAGGGTCCCGAGGCGGCGGATCCACTCGTCTGGCGGGGGCATCCCGGACGGCATGGGCGGACCCATTCCGATCTGCAGGTCGTTGGCCGCCTTGAGGATGGGGAACGCGTCGGGCGGCGCCAGCAGCTGCCCGAAGCGCATGGTGAAGGTGAGCAGGTCGTGCACCGTGATGCGCCGCTTCGCCGGCACGGTCTCGTCGAGCGGCCCGTCGAGCCGCTTCAACACCGCGCGGCCGGCCAGCTCCGGCAGGAGGCGGTCCACGGGCTCCTCCGGCCGCAGCTTGCCGTCGTCCACGAGGATCATCGTCGCTGCGGCCGTGATGGGCTTCGTCATGGAGGAGATGCGGAAGATGGTGTCGCGGCGGATGGGCTCCGTGCCGCCGACCGTCATCGTCCCGATCACGTCGACATGGGTCTCCCCGTGTCGGCTGAGCACCGCGACGAGGCCGGGCGGCTCGCCATTCGACACATGGCCCGCGAGCCTTTCGTGCATCCGGGCGAGGCCGTCCTTGGAGAATCCCCCCTCGGTCATCTCGCGCTTCCCCTTCATCGGCCGCTCGCTAGCCCGGAGGCGCACTTAGCGTTGTCGCTTGAGGCGTCGGCAGACTCGAATCCTGAAACGAGAGTACAAAGCATCGGTCGTCGTGCCCTCTCCGCACGGAGGGGAAGAGCATGGCAGCGATGGCCCAGCCGAGCCGCTACTACGTCGTGTTCCTGACCACGTCGTACCGATCCCTCGCGGAGGCCCAGGTCGATGCGGGGGAGCTCATCGCCGCCCACGTGGCTCGCTCGAAGGAGCTGCACAAGGGCGGCACCCTCCTCATGGCGGGCGCCTTCCTGGACCGTCCGGAGGAACCCCTGAGCACGATGGCCGTCCTCACCTCGCGGGAGGCCTGCGAGGAGTTCCTGAAGGGCGACCCCTTCGTCCAGAACGGCAAGGTGGCCAGCTGGACGATTCGCGAGTGGGCCAACCTCTTTGCCTGAGCCGGGACCGTCGGGTCGAGACGCGCGGACAGCGGGGCTCTCCCGATTGCGGACGCAAGGTGAAATACTAGCCACCTGCGTACTCGGGACGAGCCTGCGGAGGTGCGAACCGTATGCCCGCACGGAAACCGGAGAACCTGGAGGACGCGCTCGAGGCGGCCCGGGAGATCCTCACCACGGAGGACCGGGACCTGCGCTCCCTGCTCTACCGGGACATCCTCCTCAACGCGATCAAGTGCAAGCGGGACGAGCTGGACATCCTCGATCTCAAGGTGATCAACCGGGCCGTCGCGGAGTTCCGCCACGCCGCGCGCGTCTTCAAGCCGTATCGCGGAATGCGCAAGGTCTCCATCTTCGGATCGGCCCGCCAGAAGAAGGGCAGCCCCTACTACGAGCTGGCCGTGACCTTGGGCCGTTCGCTGGTCGACCGCGGCTTCATGGTCATCACGGGAGCCGCGGAGGGGATCATGCGGGCGGGGATCGAAGGCGCCGGGGCCGAGAACAGCTTCGGCGTGAACATCCTGCTGCCCTTCGAGAAGGGGCCCTCGGCGATCCTCCAGGACGATCCCAAGGTGATCCGATTCAAGTACTTCTTCACGCGCAAGGTGTTCTTCGTCATGGAGGCCGATGGCTTCGCGCTGTTCCCCGGCGGGTTCGGCACGCACGACGAGGGGTTCGAGGTGCTGACGCTCCTCCAGACCGGGAAGGCGCCGCCCATGCCCGTGGTCCTCATGGAACTCCCGGGGGAGCGGTACTGGGAGACGTGGGACCGGTTCGTCCGGCAGCAGCTCCTGGCCCGGGGCTTCGTGTCACCCGAGGACCTCTCTCTGTATCGGATCGTGCGTTCCGCGAAGGAAGCCACGGACTGGATCACCTCTTACTATTCCACGTATCACTCCGCGCGCCAGGTCGGAGACCGGCTCGTGATCCGACTGGAGAAAGAGCTCTCGCAGGACCAGATTGCCTTGCTGAACGAGAAGTTCCATGACTTGGCGGTCTCGGGGAAGATTTCGAAGACGTCGGCTCTGCGCGAGGAGGCGGACGAACCGGAGCTCCGGTCGAAACCGCGGATCGTGTTCGCGTACGACCGGGGCCGTGCGGGGCGCCTGAATGAGTTGATCCTGGAGATCAACCGGCTTGGCGGCACCGCATGACGAACGGCCGAGGCGCCATGGAGGCCCCTGCCGAGAGGTACTTCCCCGCCAGCCCCGCCGGTTCTGCCTCCTGGCTCCGTCGAGTTCGCCCGAACCCGTAGACCCCGTAGGCGACGAACTCGACTCCCGTGACCAGGTAGGGGGCGATCCGGGCCCACCAGACGGGATCGACCGTCCTCGCGAGCAGCAACGCGGTGAGCGGGAGGGTCAGGGAGAACACCTCGAAGGACGCCCCCACGCCGAAGTAGGCGGCGTAGTAGGCCACGCGGTACCATTGGCTCATCTGGACGCGGAGCACGTCGAGTTGGAACGCGCGCTCCGTCTTCAAGTCCGGTTTCTCCTCGCCTGGCGTCCCGGTGCCCTGGAACGCCATCGCCGAACCCCGTTTGAACCCTCGTGGTCGCCGCTCCGCCCCTCCGCGTCCCGTGGGTCCTCCGTTCTTTACGGCGGGATTCCCAATCCGTGCCAGGGCGCGGAAGATGGCGGCACCGCCGAAGGACGCACGAACGGTCCTGAAGTTCGCTAACGATCATGCACACTGGTCGATTGACCTGGCGGACACGAAGGCGAACGTGATCATGGCCGCCGGCGCGATCCTGGCCGGGCTCCTCATCAACCAGTCCGTCCCCGCCTGCGGCGGCGGGGCCCGGTACCTCCTCCTCCTGGCCGTGGTGCTCTCCCTGTCGAGCGCGTGCGCGGGCCTAGGGACCCTGTTCCCCCGGACCCGGTCCGCCGGTCAGGGGTCGCTCTTGCACTTCGTGGACATCGACCGGTTCCCGGACGCCGCGGCCTACCTGGCGAGCGTGCAGAACCTGACCCCGGCCGACGCGGACCGCGAACTCGCGAAGCAGACCTGGGAGCTCGCCCGGATTGAGGATCGCAAGTTCTTCTGGCTCCGGTGGGCCTTCCGCCTTTTCGGCCTCTGCCTGACCGCGGCGATCATCGGCGTCGTGTGGGCCCGACTGGCCTGCGGCTAGGCCGGCCATGCAACGGCCAAGAGCACCGTGACCACGTTCATGCCTAGTGCCGCGGACGTGTTGGCCAGGGGCCAGGTCCGGAAGAACAGGACGATGCCGAGCGTGGAGACCGCCGCAGCCAGGATGCCCAGCGTCCTCCAGAGGTCGGGAAGGAGCGCCCCCACCACGACAGGGCGACCGCAAGGAAGCCCACAAGGGACACGATCCAGAGGGCGCTCGCCAGGGCGGTCGCCGCGGACCCCGGGAGGGACGGGAGCAGCCACGAACGGGCCGCCTTCCAGTTGCCCGTGTGGATGGCCGGCCGAAACGCAAGGATTCCCAAGGTCGCCAGCGCCGCCCCGTGGCCAATCCCGTGCACGAGCAACGCCACGAAGATCACGAGCTCGATCGAGAGTTCGACCACGTTCAACCGCCTCCGGGTGCCGTCGTCGGCTCGACGAGGGCTCGATTCACGTTCGCGTACAGGAGCGCTTGGTAGACCGCGTTGAACCCACTGGCCAGTCCACCGACGGCGAACAGGAACCGGGCGAGCACGTTGGGGACCCACGAGAGGAGGAACCCGACGGGCCCGAGGGGGTCGCCCAGATGGGCGAAGTCGAGCGGGAACCCGACCGCGAGCCAGAGGCAGGTGGCCGCCATCCATGCGCTGCTGAGCACATCGATCGGGCGGACCGGATTGCGGCGTCCGAGGAGGAAGCGCGCGGAGCTCACCGCGACGGAGAACGGGACGACTCCGTAGAACAGGACCTGCTCGACGATCCCGAACGCCCCGGTGAAGAACCCCGTCCCCGAGACCTGGTGGTAGACGAAGAAGGCGGTCAGGAGGAGGATGACGGCGAGGCCCATGAGTTCGCTGCCGCGGTCTGCACGGCTCATGACATCCTTGCTGACAGCCTTACGGACACGCTCGGGGAACCAGGAAGCACCGGGTGTCGCCACGCCAATTCCCTCCCTGGTTCTTGGAGTAGGGGGCTCCGTCCAAGAGGATTTCGCACTTACGGTAAGGTCAACCGCCGTCGCCGGGAGGCGAACCCGCGCTTCAGGAATGTGCGGTGGGCGTCGGGGCGCTCATCCTCCGGGCCACCTGGTCCGCGCGCTCCCGCCACACGCGCCAGCGCTTCTCGTTGTCCTGGAGGAGCGCCGCGCACTCGCCCAGGTTGTCCGCGGCGTGGTCCATCAGTTCGGAGGCCGAGTACAAGTAGGCCGGATACGACCGGAGACCGGCGAGGTCCTTGCGGACGCCGCCGGACGAGAGGTCGAGGCAGTCCAAGATGTCCAGGGACCGTCGGATCTGGCGGGCGACCATGATGTACGTGTGGGCCGCGTGCTCGTCGTTCATGATGATCCGATGCCGTTCCCCCAAGACGTCGGCCAGGGCGGGATTCTCCAGGAGGGGCTTCGCGGACTCCCAGGAGGACTCCATGGCGCGGACGAGATATTCACCGCCCTCAGTGTAGTCGTCGGCCAGGCCGCGGAGGCCACGCTTGAGCTGCCGGATCTCGTTCGGCTCGCCCTCGGCCTCTAAGAAGAGGACGCCCGTGTGGGCGATGTCCCCCTTCTCGTTCAGGTCCTCGCATCCCCGGTACGGGCTGCCCTGTGACGCCGCGGCGGGCTCCACATGGATCCACCGGTCCGCCAGGGTCTTCAGGAGGACGGACGCCTCTTGGAGGCGGATGGCGTCCTTCAGGGGACTCTTCGCGTAGAACTTCTCGTGCTCACGATGGAACTTGGACATATTCAGGATGGCCTCCAGCGCGGCGTTCGGTTCCATGAGGGTGCTGCCTCCGGTTCGTCTCGGAGCCCGAATCCGGATGGAGGTTGCATGAGCCTGTCGTAAGTATCGTTGGCAGCAGTAAGTGCAGGGCGCTCGGCGATGCGCCCCGGGGCTTGCGTCGGGGCAGCGCTCTGCGGGCTCGGGCCGGTAGGTCATTGAGCCGCCGTGCGGGCATTACTTAACCAAAGGGTTAAATATTTCACGCGTCCTACACTTAACCAGATGGTTAAGCGACGAACGGCCTCTCTGGACTTGGACGCGGTCTTCGCAGCGCTGGCCCACCCCATCCGGCGGGCCATCTTGGAGCAGCTCGCCGGGGGAGACGCCACCGTGAGCGAGCTCGCGGAGCCGTACAAGGTCAGCCTCCCGGCCATCTCGAAGCACCTGCGCGTCCTCGAGGACGCAGGACTCTTGAAGGTCTCGCCGGAAGGCCGCGTGCACCGCTGCCACCTCGACGCCGCGCCGCTGAGCGCGGCCTTCGGGTGGCTCACGCGGTACCGCGTGCTCTGGGAGGACCGTTTCGACCGCCTAGCCAAGCACCTGGAGAAGAACCGATGATGGACAAGGGGGAGCATTCCTCATGACCGCCAAGAAGACGACAACCAAGCCGAGCCGGAAGCCCGTGAGCTTGAAGGTCGAGCGCCTCTTCGACGCCTCGCCGGAGACGCTGTGGTCCTGCTGGGTGGACCCGGAGAAGTTCGCGGGGTGGTTCAATCCCGTGCCCGGGATGGACCTGGTCGTACACGAGTACAACGTCCGGGTCGGCGGCCGAGTAAGGTTCGACATGCCGCAGCCGGACGGGAGTCGGAATCCCCAGGAGGGCGTGTTCCACGTCCTCAAGCCCCCTCGGGAGATCGTCTCGGGCGCTCCGGACAAGTCGTTCCTGATCGCGGTCAAGCTCACCCCGGTCGGGAAGCGGACCCGGATGACCGTGTCCGTGACCGGCGTCCCGCCGGAGTTCCACGAGGGCGCCGCAAAGGGTTGGTACGCAGGCTTCGACAAGCTCGCGGGTCTCCTGGGTGCGGCGGGCGCGAAGGCCTTCACGATCGAGCGGACGTTCAGGGCGTCCCCCGAGAAGATGTGGTCCCTCTGGACGACGAAGGAGGGCGTCGAATCGTGGTGGGGGCCCGAGGGCTTCACGACGAAGGTGCACGCGATCGACCTACGATCCGGTGGAGCGTTCGACTACGAGATGACCGCGACGGCGCCGGAGCAGGTGCAGGCGATGAAGTCGCTCGGCATGCCGCTCACGAGCCGCGCGCGGAACGTCTACACGGAGGTCGACAAGCCGCGGCGCCTCGCCCTGAGGACCACCATTGACTTCGTCCCCGGCGTCGCGCCGTACGAAATCACCGCGGAGGTGGACTTCGTGAAGGTGCGCGGGGGCACGAAGGTCGTCTTCACGTCCTCGAAGATGCACAGCGAGGAATGGGGCGAGCTCGCGCGGCAAGGCCAGATGAGCCAGTTCGACAAGCTGGCCAAGCTCGTCGGGGAGGTGGGAGCCCGCGGTGAGCCGAACCATCCGGTGACCCTGACGCTTCCGTCGGAGCAGGAGATCCTCATCTCGCGGGTCTTCGACGCGCCCCCCGAGCGCGTGTTCCGGGCCCACGTGGACCCGAAGGCCCTGGCGGACTGGTGGGGGCCGCGGGAGTACGTGAACACGGTCGACCGGTGGGAGCCGCGGAAGGGCGGAGCCTGGCGGATCGTCCAGCGGGCGCCCGACAGCACGGAGCATCCGTTCCGCGGCGTGTTTCAGGAAGTCGTGCCTTCCAAGCGGCTCACGTGGACCTTCGAGTACGAGCGGCTCCCCGGGCACGTGCTCACCGAGACCATGACGTTCGAGCCCGAGCCTGGCGGCAGGACGAAGCTGACCGTCCACGCGGTGTTCCCGAGTCAGGAAGACCGCGACGGCATGCTGGCCTCGGGGATGGAGTGGGGCATGCGCGAGGGCTACGAGCGGTTGGACGATCTCCTGGATCGGGGGGCCTGATCGGTCCGGTCGGGCGACCGGGCCGAGTGCCCCGTGGCCGCGTCAGCGGCGCGGGGCGCGAACCTTATTCCCGCGGCGCGTCTCGTCCGTGCATGGTCTTCGTCCGGGACGAGGGCAGCGTCTACGACGCCCCGCTCGACGTAGTCTGGGAGTTCTTCGGCTCGGGTCAGCCGCATTCCGATGCGCACCGCCACCGGAGCGTGCGCCGGGAGAAGATCTCCGCGAGCTCGGGCAGTTACTCCTGGGAGCAGGACTTCCGAGGCGAGTCGCCGCACTTCACCATGCGCTGGACGTCCTTCGCGCCCGTCGGCCTGGGATACGAGGTGCTCGAGGGCCCGTTCGCAGGTTCGAAGTTCTTCCTCTTCTACACGCCCCAGGGGGCGCGGACCGGGCTCACGGTCGTCGGGGAGTTCACGTCGCCGACGATCCCGGCAGCCCGGGTGGCGGAGGCCGTGGACGAGTTCTTCTCGACGGAGTTCGAGCAAGACCGCGCGGCCATCCGGGAGAGGATGCGTCACCGCTGACTCTGCGATCGGCATGCCTGGAAGCCGTATCCGGGCGGACGGGCCCTCCGCAAGGTGGACCGATCGAAGAGTCCCGCATGTCGGGTCAGAAGGGATGCGACCGCCGATGGAGGGCTTCGCGTCCCGCGGGCAGGTGTCGGAGCACTCGCCACAGGACTCGCAGAGCCAGACGTCGGGTCGGCCCACGATCTTGTCCTTCAACCCGAGCTGGGCGTAGTGGATCATCTTGCGGGGGAAGTTCGAGGTCGGCGTGGAGAGTGCGCAGCTCACCGTGCACGTGCCGCAGCTGAAGCAGGCGGAGACGTCGAAGGCGCCGTACCGGCGGACGGCGGCCATCAGGGTGTGATCGCGGGACTCGTCGAAACCTTCGCGCTGCCCCACACCCGGACGTGCATGCGGTGGGGCAAGCCCACTCGGGAGGCCTACCGCGCCGAGGTGGTCAACTGGCGCCAGGACTACGGCAAGTCGTTTGTCCGCATCCCGGCGAAGGCGCTTCCCGGGAGGGATGACCTTCCCACCTTCGCCCGCAAGCGGCTCGACGCCGAGGTCGCCACGGTCCTGCGAGGGGAGAACGGGGCCTTCGCGCGGAGCTAAGAGCACCTCTTCCTGTGAGGGCAATCGCGGTTAGGGAGTCCGCGGGGCAGTTCTTCCCGGCTAGTCCGGGATCCTTCAAGCGGTCCTGGCATGCGGCTCGGATCGCCACGCCACCTTCCATACTCGCCAGAGTGACGCGGGATCGCTCAGCGGATCGCCATGGACGAGGAAGAAGTCTGCAGGTCCTCCTTCGACAATCCTGCCGGCCCCGGGTTCCCCGAGGAGTTCTCCGCCACGGACCGTGGCGGAGGCCAAGGCCTCCCAGGGTTTGAACCCGGCTTCCACGAGGGATTCAACTTCCCAGGCGAGGTGGTTCGCCCGGAGCGATCCCCCGCCGAAGTCCGTGCCCGCGGCGATTCGAACGCCGGCCCGGCGCGCGAAACGCACGCTCTCGATGGCCAGCTCCCGTCGTTTCGTGGTTCGCTCCTTGCCTTCCTCTCCCACGAACCGGGGCAACGTCGTGGTCTGCGCGAAGGACATCCACGATCGGAAGACGGCCAGCGTGGACACGAGGAACGTCCCTTGGCGGGCCATCTGGGTCGCCGCCTCCTTATCGAGCTCGAAGCCGTGCTCCAGGGAATCCACGCCTGCTTCGATGCCCACCCGGGCTCCCGCAAGAAAGCCGGAATGGGCCGTGACCTTGGCGCCGCGACCGTGGGCCATCTCGACGACCGCCCGCACCGCATCCGCCGGCCAGGGTGCCTCGTCCCTCTTCGGCCCATCCAGGTAGAGCTTGAGGAAGTCCGCGCCGTCGTCCAGCTGGCTCCTCGCCGCGGCCAGGAGCGTGGGCCCGTCATCGGCCTCGATCATCATGCCCGGAAGCACCCCGCTGTGGGCGAGCCAGGTTCCCGCCACCTTCAGGCGAGGCCGCGCAGCCTCCTTCCGCCACCGTTCCCGCACGCGGAGCGCCAGGGCGCGCCTGCGGCCGTCGGAGGGGTCCGGGGCCGCGGGAGAGCCCACGTCCCTCGCCCATCGCACTCCAGCTTGGCCTAGGAGATTTCCGTTGTGCTCCGCCACGTCGAGCAGCTCGTCCGGAGGATCGGCTCCGCGGTCAATCCAGTGCGACCCGCCGGGGAGCGTGACGTGGCTGTGCGCGTCCACCATGCCCGGCACGATCGTGGAGCCGCCTGCGTCCACGACGTGCACGTCGGGGGGAAGCTCCGGTTCCTCGGAGAGGGGTCGGATCCACACGACCCGGCCTTGGTCGACGAGGACGCTCACGTCCTTGCGGAGATCGGGGCCGGTCGCGTCCGCGAGGGCCGCGTCGCGGTACAGGGTGGGTCGGGCGGATGTCATGAGACACCCTGATGCGCCCCGTCGCTTAAGGGCTGCTCCCACTCCGCGGTGCAGGCGCTGCCTCGGGACGCAGACAAGAGACCGGTCCGCAGATTGCATGGGTGCCCCTCAAAGGCGGCCGCCAACGGAGCCACAGCCTACGCGCCTGGGACGCCGTCGACAGAAGGTCCAAGAAGGTGAACGCCCCTTCCAGAGAAAGCACGAAGCGAACGGGGAGGATGCTTCCTCATGGCAGAGAGCGGCCCGCTGAGCAACGACGATTGGTTCGCAGCGAATCTGTTGGATCTCGTGCAGAGGTACCCCAACCAGTGGATTGCGGTCCTGGACGGGAACGTGATCTGTAGCTCGTCATCCAAGCGGCGGGCCCAGGGAGAGGCCAGGCGGGTCGCAGCCGGCCGGGATTTCTCTCTCTACTTCATCGAACCCAGCATGCTGCAGATGGGATTCGCTCGGAGGCGCCCTCCTCCGGAGGACCAAGGGCCGTAAGCCAAGGGTCCTGCTTGGACCGGTCCCGGCGGGCCCCGAGACTGCCCTGCGGACAGAAGCCGGCGAGACGGGTGAGACGGTGTCGTCCGCTACTGCGTTTCGACTCGCTCGGCGCCGAGGAATTCGCCGAGGCTGCGAAGGGTTGCCCGCAACGCGACGCGCGGGAGCCGCCCTCTGGGCTCCGGATGGGGCGCGTTCGCTCGAAGCACGCGGTGCTCCCGATCATACGCCAGATCGATCCGACCGCGCAGCCGGTCCGCGTAGAGGATGGGCAACGCATAGTACCCGTAGGCGCGCTCCGACCGGGGGACGTAGATCTGGAGCCGGTAGCGGAAGCCGAACAGATCCTCGGTCCGCTCGCGGTCGTGGATCAGTCGGTCGAAGGGGGAGAGGAAGGTCATCCGGGAGGGCACCGGCTCGTCCAGCCGGTCGAGCGCGCGCTGGTCCGCGACCCACTCCCCCGGGACGCCCGTGACGCGGACGGACTCGCCGACGCCCTCGTACGCCCGTGATGGCCGCACGAGTCCGAGGTAGCCGAGTCGTCGTTCAGCGACGGTGCGCTCGGAGGCCGGCTGGGCCGCGAGCACCTTGGCCGGAAGGACCCGTTCGGGAAGGTCCCACACACGCTGCCCTCCGCGGCGTGCGGTGACGAGCACCTCGCCGCGGGCGCTCAGGAAGCCGAGCATCTGGGTCACATTGCGCTCGTGGGTCCAACCCCCTGACCGCCACGGGGTCACGGAGCGGTCCCCGAGCTCGCGGCTCCTCAGCGGGCCGCGACGGCGGATCTCTCGGAGCACATACCGGCGGAACGTCTCGTTGGCCCGGAGCCATGCGCCAACCCGTCTCTGCCACGCCCCGGCGTCTCCGGGGAAGGCGAGCATCCCTCGCTTCAGCAGGGGGAAGTCCTCCGTGGGACGGATGAACGCTCCCAGCTCGAACAGGGAGCGGTCCCTCCACAGGAGGCGGTCCAGTTCGGACGGATCGAAGGGGCCGAGGCGGCTCCAGAGCACGAGTAGGTGGCTCGGCGCGACCCGGCTCGTCGGGTCGAGCTGAAGGCCGCCAATCCGCCGGACGACGTCCAGGACGTTCCGCGGGGTTCCGTCGAGGGCCTGTGCGCGGATCGTGAGACGCCGCGCCTGGGTCGGACTGAGCGTCGTCGTCATGGGCGGGATGGGGCTCCCGCGGTCCCGAGAACGCTTCCTCGGTTAAGCCTTCAGGTGGGCGGACGCAATCCGTCGCATCCCGCGAGCCCTCAGTAGACGGCGGTTGTCCCCACGATTCCCTGGACGACGTCGTCCGGGAGATCGAAGCGCTCGGCGAACAGCCGGTAGCAGTACAGCTCCTCTTTGGTCCGGAGGGGGACGGGTGCCCGCTCCGCCTCCCGTTCGAACTCCGTGTCGGAGATCGTCCGCTCGGCCTCCCGCCGGAGCAGGTCGGAAGACCCCGTGCCCTCCGCGAACTTCTGCTTCTCCCGCCAGAGCAGCGTCTCCGGGAGGGCGTCGGGGAACGCGCGGCGCAGGAGCCACTTCTCCACCCGCTGGGGCCCGCGGATCTTGAGTTCCGTCGGCAGGGAGAGGGCGAACCGCACGTGGTCCCAGTCCAGGTACGGGACGCGGCCCTCGAGCCCATGGGCCATGGTCAGTCGGTCCGTCCGCTGCAGGTTCACGTGGTGGAGGGACCGCGTGGTCCGGACCAGCTCCGCGTGAAGCGGCGCCCCTTCCGGGAGATCCTTGAGATAGCGGTAGCCCGCGTACAGCTCGTCCGCGCCCTCGCCCGTGAGGACCACCTTGACGTGCCTCCGGGCCAGCTCCGAGACGAAGTAGGTGGGCACCGCGCTGCGGAACAGGGGCGCATCGTAGGACTCCAGGTGCCAGGCGATCCGCGGCAGGGCCTCGAGTGCCTCGTCCTCCGTGAACTCCCGGATGTGGTGGGTCGTGCCCAGGATCTCGGCGGCCCGCCGGGCGTTCTCCAGGTCGGGCGCGCCGCTCATGCCGGTCGAGAAGGTGTGGAACCTCCCGAGCTCTCGCGCGGCGAGGGCCGTGACCAGGGTGCTGTCCAGGCCGCCGGAGCAGAGGGTGCCGAGGGGAACGTCCGACATGAGCCGCTTGGAGACCGCGGCGGGGAGGAGTTCCCGCACGCGGGCGACGGCCCCGTCCTCCGTCCACGCGGATGGGACCCCCGTGTCCCACCGGACGAAGGGCTGGAACCCGCGGTCCGGACGAAACCAATGGCCGGGAGGGAACTCGCGGATCCTCGTCGTGACGGGGAGAAGGGCTTTCATCTCGGAGGCGAAGTAGAAGGTGCCGTCCGCCTCCGCGACGTAGAGGGGCTTGATGCCCAGCGCATCCCGAGCGAGGTACAGCATCCCGCGATCCCAGATGCCCAGCGCGAACATCCCGTCGAGGCGGGACGCCGCCTCGGTCCCGATGTCCTGGTACAGGTGGAGGGGCACCTCGCTGTCCGCGCGGGTCCTCCACGTGTGTCCCGCCAGCCCCTTGGACAGCGCGCGGAAGTTGTAGATCTCCCCGTTGGCCACGACGGCCCCGGTTCCCTCCTCGTCCAGGATGGGCTGGTGGCCTCCCGTCACGTCGATGATCGAGAGCCGGGTCTGGCCCAGGGCCACCCCGTCGCCCACGAAGACGCCGAGGTCGTCGGGTCCGCGGTGCCGCAGGATCTCCAGCATGCGCCGCAGGAGAACCTCGTCGGCATCGCCCACGATCCCGGCGATCCCGCACATGGTCCGCTCCCGCTCAGGCGATCCCGAGCCACCGGAGGCGCTCGTGCTCCGAGAGGGCCTTTCCCGTAGACGGTTCCACCGCGCGGGATGCTCCCTCGACCATCCGGGTGACCGTCCTGCCGCAAGCCGTGGGGTTCCCGAAGAGATGAGGTGCGTCGAGGATCCCCATCTTCACGGCCCGCGCGAGAGTGTGCGGGTCCGTCCAGGGGTCGGGAACCCCCTTCTCGGCAATCCCCCGGATCTCGTCGAGCAGGAACCGCGCCTCGCCGAGCAGCTCCGCCTTCCGCGCGCGGACCGCCTCATCGGCCAGGGGGTCGGGCATCCCGAGGAGGGCGTTCCGGATCGCGCCCTGGGCGATCCGGCAGGATTCGACGAGTTCCTTCGGACCGACCTGGTAGTTCGCCTCGGAGTAGCCGACGACGTGGACGATGTCGGGCCGGATCGCCATCACCGTGTGGATGGAGGACCCGAGGTGTCCCTTCGCCTGGTCCATGTCGAGGGGCAACGAGTTGAGACCCGTCCTCGCCTCCCGGAGGGCGCGGAAGGATCCGTTCTGCAACCCCTCGATGAGTTCGATCTTCGCGGACATCTTCGCGAGGTCGTTCCTGGGGGAGGTCCCGCGGGGGTTGTTGAACATGTACTGGGCCACATACGTGCTGACGCCGGCTTTCTTCGCGTTGTACGCGGCGAGGAACGCCGCGGCGACCGCGACTGCGTCCGGCGCGTCTCGCAGCGACCACTGGTGGCTGTCGTTGACCTCCACGGGGAGCCCCTTGGACGCGTACCAACCCATGGCTTCCCGGTTCTCCGCGATGGAGACCTCCAGGGGCCTCGCGGAGCGCCCGTCGAGCTGGCCGTACCAGAACAGAGGGACCGCACCCCAGGCGATCCGGATTGTGTCTTGGAGCATCGCCCCCCACTGCACCAGATCGTTCGTGCCGCTGTAGCAGCGCAGGAGTGGGTAGTTCCCCGTCCGCGTGGCTTCGTAGAGGAGGCGGAGGTTCTCGGGGGAGCGCACGGGGACGCCTCCCGCTCCGCCCAGCTCGGAGCGCATCCGCTCGGGGTGGAAGAAGAACTCCTGAGCGTTCTGGTCCGGTGCGATGGACAGAACGTCGACCACGCGTGCCTCGGCAATCTCCTTCGCGCCTCGTACCGTGTCCTCGAGGGAAGGCATGCCAAAGTGGTGCCGGATTAACGGCCAGGGACGGCGCTGCTCGATCCGATCGAGGAGCGTGTCGCGGTAGGCTTCCTTCCCCTGGGCCGCAATCTCGCCCCGCAGCCACGCCGCGACGTCGGCGGTGGACTGGCTCCCGTCGAAGACCGCGTCGAAGAGGTCGATGGCCACGGCCTCCTTGCCGCACAGGGGAGGCCCCCCGAAGACGAACCGGCGGCCCTTTCGAAGGCCCTCCCGGTCCACGGTCTCCTTGAGCTCGGCCAGAATCGCGCGAGCGTTCTCGGGCGTGAGGCGGTAGGAGACCGCGACCAGGTCGGGCTTCTCGGACCGAATCGTGTCGACGAGGCGCGAGAGCGGCACGGCGGGGCCGAGGAAGGTCGCCGTGTAGCCGGCGTCCTCCGCGAGATGGAGGAAGTTCATGATGCCGCCCGTGTGGACGCAGTTGCCCACGGAAGCGCCCAGGACCTTCACGGCGCCGCCCCCACGGCCAGGAACCGGATGTCCTTGACCGACATCCCCTTGATCCCGAGGCGATCCACCGTGCGGCCCTCCTTCCAGAAGTCACGGCCCTGAATCAGGGAGGCGAGGTGGATCATGGCGCGGATCGTCGGCACGGGCACGCCGAGCATCTCGCCAATGGACGCCATGGGCACCAAGCTCATGGGGACGTCCTCGAGGATGTAGCGGTGGTTCAGGTGGGCCGGGGCCGTGATGCCCTTGTAACCCGGCGTCGCCTGGACGGCCTGGTAGAGGTCGCGCCCGGGGGAATCGTAGCTGAGGTACAGCCACTCTCGAGCCGTGTGGGCGTGGATCCCGAGGGCCGCGGCGACGGCGACGCGCTCCCGGTCCATCGCCTCGAGGACCGCGGCGACCGCCGGAGTGATCCCCTCGAGGTAGTACTGGAAGTCCCCGTGGGTGGACTCGACCCGGGCCGCATTCAGGATCGTGACCCCGGGATGGAAGATCGCGCCGACGTTATCAAGCCCCGTCTTCAGCACGTTGTCCCCCGGGATGAACTGGGGGAAGGCGAGGCGAACGATCTTGAGGACCTCCGGGGTCTTGTAGGAGGGCAGCGCGGCCAGCGCCACCTCGTTCTTGACGTCGAAGATACGGGCGCTCGTCGGGCTCGTGTGACGGGACGTGTAGAGGAAAGTCTGAGCCTCCGCCAGGGTGACGTCCGCCGTGACACCCTGCTGCTGGAAGATGTTGCGGACTTCGAGCGCGCCTCCCGTACGGCCCGGGTTCAGGACGATGATTTGCCCGTCCTCGACCAGGCTCGCGAGGGCCAGGGCCACGTCCTGGTGGGCGTTCGCGGGGACCGCAACCATGATCACATCCACCTCCGCGATGGCGTCTTTGAGGTCCGTAGTCGCCAGCCTCACCCGTCCCTCGCCCTCGACGACGCCCTCGAGTTCGATGGCCCCGCGCAGCTTGAGGAGGTCCACCCGCGATGCGGTCCGATTCCAGAGGTTCACGGGGAATCCCATCTTGGCCAGGTGGCCGGCCATGGCCAAGCCGCCGTGCCCCGCCCCGAGGACGGCGAATCGGGGACGCACACGGCGACGGCGGCGGGGCCGGGGCGGCACATCTGGCATCGGTGCACGGACCTCGAGGAGTGGCTCGTCCGCTCGCTCAGACGGGCGGGTGACCGCGGTGGAAGCGCCAACGGCTTCCTGTCCTCGTCCCTGCATCTCCCGAGTCCAGAGTCGCCGCCGGGACGGGAGGCCCTGTTGGGCCGGCGTCCGGTCATCCCGGAGCAACGCGGCCCCGCGAGGTCCTCGCGGACCCCACCCCTCCTGAAAGACCACGGAGGGGCATCCCGCCGGGTGAGCGGCTCGAAGTGATAAGGCTAAACAGATGGGTGTCGTTCCGTCATTAGGATTGTGTACATATGCTTCCACGTCCGCGCCGGCCAGGTGCGCATGGGAGCCATGCGGGCGCACAATCTTCTTAGACGCGCGGCCCTTGTCGGGAGACGGCGGGCTCGTGGACCCGAGGGAAGGACCGCGTGACCTCCACGTCCCTGTTCCGGGATGTTCGTATGGCCGAAGCACTGCATCTGGATCCGAAGCGCCTCGCGTTGGTGGTCATCGACCTGCAGAAGGGAATCGTGGCCGCGCCCACGCAGCCTCACAGCGCCGCGAGCGTCGTCGCGAATGCCGCGCGCCTCGCTGATGAGTGTCGTTCCCGCGGCGCCTTCGTCGTGCTCGTCCATGTCGGGCCGTCCCCGGACGGGAAGGACGCCCTGCATCCTATCACGGATCCGTTGCCGCCGCGGTCTCCCCCCGCGCCGGGCTGGGATGAGTTCGTGTCCGAGATCGGACCCAAGCCGGGGGACCACGTGGTCCGCAAGCGGCAGTGGGGTGCGTTCTACGGCACGGACCTCGACCTCCAGCTCCGGAGGCGCGGCGTCGACACGATCGTCCTGTGCGGCATCTCGACGAACTACGGAGTGGAGAGCACCGCGCGCGACGCGTACGAACGCGGGTACAACCAGATCTTCGTCGAGGATGCCTGTTCGTCGAGGGGAGCGGAGGAGCATGCCTTCCCCTTCCGCGCGATCTTCCCCCGGATCGGCATCGTGCGGAGCACGGAGGATGTGCTGAGGGCGCTCCGGCCGGGTGTTCCCGCATAGGCGTCACGCGTCGGCGTGGGGTCGGCAGGATTTTGAACCTCTCCGCCTTTGAGCCGCGCGTGCCCGATCCCGAAGTGCCACCGACCCCGACGTCTGTGCCCGTCGCCAAGCCGCCGATCTCCCACGCCGCGGTGCTCGGCGACGCGAAGATCACGATTGACGCTCCCGCGTTCAAGGTGTTCGCGGCCCTCACGGACCCGGAGCGGCTCGCCGCCTGGTGGGGCCAAGACGCACTCGTCGAAGCGGACGAGGGCGGGCGGTACGAGACCACGCTGCCCGTGGGCCGCGTCGAAGGCACGATCACCGCCATCGACGGTCCTGGGATCCTCGACTTCACCTGGCCTCTGATGTCCGAGGGCATCTCGGTCACCACGAGCGTCCACTACCTCCTGTCCCCGATGGGGCCGCAGACCGCGGTCCACGTGGCCCACCGCGCCCCGAAGGAGGTGCCGGGAGATTGGACCGCGCTGTGGCAAGGCGTCCTTGGGGCTCTCAAGGCCTACGTCGAGGGGAGTCCGGAATCTGAGTTGGCGTGACCTGCCCATCCGCGGTCGGTCCGTCTCCGAGTTCACCGGGCCTGCGCCTCACCGGTCCTGTCGCAAAGGGTCAAGTCCCGCCGAGGGCTTTGCCCGGTTACCATGCGGGGCAGCCTCGAGGGCCGCGTGTGCATCGTGACGGGACCGACGTCGGGCATCGGGAGGGAGACGGCACGCGGGCTCGCACGGCTGGGAGCCCGGGTGGTCTTTGCGTGTCGCAACGAAATCAAGGGAGCCGCGGTGCGCGGGGAGATCGCCGCGGACACGGGGAATCCGAACCTCGAGGTCGCGCACATCGACCTGGCCGATCCCGTGTCGGTCCGCGCCTTCGCTGCGGACTTCCAGGCGACCCATCCCCGACTCGATGTCCTCATCAACAATGCGGGCGTCCTGGCGTTCCGCCGGCGGCTCGCGCCGAACGGCGTCGAGAGCCACTTCTCGGTGAACGTCCTGGGTCCGTTCCTCCTGACCAACCTCCTGATTCCGGTTCTCGAGGCGAGTGCGCCCTCCCGCGTCATCAACGTGGGCTCGGCCACCCACTTCAGCGGCCACGTGGACTTCGACAACCTGCAGGGGGAGCGGGAGTACCGGTTCATCCGCGCCTACAGCAACTCGAAGCTCGAGATTCTCCTGCTCACCTACGAGCTCGCCCGACGCCTCGACGGGCAGGGCGTCACCGTCAACTGCGTCCATCCCGGGGCCATCCGCACGGGCCTGTACAACGGCCTCCCCGTGGCGGCGCGGTTCGTCAAGTTCTTCCTGCGGAGCCCGAAGACGGGCGCGGCGCCCATCGTGCGCCTGGCCTCAGCCCCGGAGCTCCAGCACGTCAGCGGTCGCTACTTCGACCGCCTCCGGGAGACCCGTTCCTCGCCGGAGTCGTACGACGTTGAGGTCGCAGCCCGACTCTGGTCCGCATGCGAGGCGCTCGCGGGTCCCGCGAACTGACGCGGGAGCTTCCGGCTCAGCGGAACCGTCGATGACCTCGGTCGGCGTGGCGCGCGTGCTGCGGCGGACGACGTCCCCCCGGCGGCCCGCGCACCTTGGGCGGAGGCGGTGCGCGATAGTCGAAGTCCGGAAGGGTGACGCGCGGGATGGATCGCCCCAGGGCCTTTTCGATGCCGCGCAGGTCGCCCTCGTCCTCCGGGGTGACGAACGTGATGGCCTCGCCCTCCGCCTCCGCGCGAGCCGTCCGCCCGACCCGGTGGATGTAGTCCGTGGGCACGGGCGGGACGTCGTAGTTGATCACGTGGGTGATGCCTTCCACGTCGAGGCCGCGCGCCGCCACGTCGGTGGCCACGAGCACTTGATGTCGTCCGCTCCGGAACCCCGCCAGCGCGGCGTCCCGCTGGCTCTGGCTGCGGTCGCCGTGGATCCGTGCGACGTCGAAGCCGGCCTGCCCTAGCTGACGGGCCACGCGGTCCGCGCGGCGCTTCGTCCTCACGAACACGAGGACGGACATCATGTCCTCCCGCCCGAGGAGCTCGACGAGCAGGGCGGTCTTCAGGTGCTGCGGCACGGGGTAGACCTCGTGCCGAATCGTGGGAGGGGGCCGGTGCGGCGGCGAGACGGAGATCCGGACGGGGTCATGCATGATTCCACGCGAGAGCGACTCGATCTCGGGCTCCATGGTCGCGGAGAACAGGAGGGTCTGCCGCTGTCGCGGCAGCGCGTCGATGATGCGCCGCACGTCCGGAAGGAAGCCCATGTCGAGCATCCGGTCCGCCTCGTCCAGGACGAGCACCTGGAGTCCGCGGAAGTCCACGTTGCGCCGCTCCATGTGGTCGAGGAGCCGCCCGGGCGTTGCGATGACGACATCCACGCCGCCCCGGAGCGCGTGTTCCTGGGGGGCCATGCCCACGCCTCCGTACACGGACTGTCCGCGGATCCGCGTCCCTTTGCCGAACTGGCGGAAGGCGGTCTCCGTCTGGGCGGCGAGCTCGCGTGTCGGCGAGAGGATGAGGGCTCGCGTCCGGCCTGGAGGCTGCTTCATGAGCCTCTGGAGAATGGGAAGGACAAACGCCGCGGTCTTGCCCGAGCCCGTCTGGGCCGTGCCAATGACGTCCCGCCCCTTGAGGACCGCCGGGATGGCCTCCCGCTGAATGGGCGTGGGGGCTTCGTAGCCCATGGCATAGACGGCCCGGAGGAGCACCGGGTCGAGGCCGAGGTGGTCGAACGCGCTGTGCTCGTGCATCGCGTGCCGTACACCATCAATCCCTTAAGGATTCCCCTCCGCATGCGTGGTCTCCGTGCCCCTAAGGGCTACGCTTTGGAGCTGGGCGCGGCCGCGGACGCGGTTCGGGGTTTCTTGGGCACCGTGACCGTAAACACGGATCCCTTGCCGGCCTCCGTGGCCACCTCGATCGTGCCGTGGTGAGCCGAGACGATGCTCTTGCAGAGGGGCAAGCCCAGCCCCGTGCCCTCGGGCTTCGCCTTCGTAGTGAAGAAGGGTTCCCAGATCCGGCGCACCACGTCGGGCGTCATGCCGGTGCCCGTGTCCGCGACGATGATGCGGACCACGTCCGGCTGCTCCTCGAGGCGCACCTCCACCCGTCCCGCGGACGTCGCCTCGAGCGCGTTCTTGAGCAGGTTGTCCACGACCTGCATCATCCGCGTCGCGTCCACGAGGGCTGGGATCGGTCCGTCCCCGAGGGATGCGACGAGGGCCACGTTCGGCTTGCGGTGCACCTCGACTTCGTCCACGCCTCTCCGGACGACATCCCGCAGGTCCGTCTCCATGAGGCGGAGTTCCAAGGGCCTCGAGATGGAGAGCAGGTCCGAGATGATCCGGGCGGCAAGGAGTCGCTGTTCGTTGATCTTCGTCACCTTTTCCTTCACCTTCGGATCTGCGCTCTGCCGCTCCAGAGAGGTCGCGAGGAGCGAGATGTTCGTCAGGGGCGTGACGAGCTCGTGGCCGATGAAGGCGGCCGCCCGGCCGAGCGCCGCGAGCCGTTCGTTCTCCAAGGCGAGTCGCTCGGCGTCCCGTTCCTCCGTGATGTCGCGGCCGATGATCGCGACGGTGGGCGAGGCATCGAGCAGGGAGATGAGCCGTGCTCGGATGACCACCTCCCTGCGGCGGCCGCTCGAGTCCTGCATGGAGAAGTAGATGGGATCGGGAACGGGCTTCCCCTCGAGGAGGGCCTTCAGCAGACCCTGGAGCAGCTCGGGGTTCTCCGTCCGAGCGACCTGCCAGACGTTCTTCCCAACGACCTCGGCAATCGGTCGCCCAAGGAAGGCCGCCACGGCCGGGTTCGCGTCTAGGACGGTTCCTCGGGGATCGATGAGGAGGATCGACTCCGTGGCCGTTTCGAACAGGGTGCGGTATCGCTGCTCCGAGCCCCGCCCCCGGGTTTCCGCCTCCTCCCGGGCTCGGCGCTGACGTAGCGCGGTGATCCCGTGGGAGAGGTTCTCGGCCAGGCGCGTGAGGAGGGCGACCTCCTCCTCGACAAAGGCCTTCGGATCTCCCGCGTAGATCATGAGAGCGCCGAACACCTTCTCGGAGTCTCGCAAGGGGAGGGCAATGGACGCGGCGTAGCCCCGCTTGAGGGCGTCCTCCCGCCACGGAGCGAACTCCGGATCGTGGGGGATGTCCCGCTCGATGACGGTCCGCCCCTCGCGAATGGAGGTTCCCGTGGGCCCCCGGCCCCGATCCGTGTCCGCCCATGTGATGCCCAACCTCTCCGTGTAGCCCTCCTCGAGGCCCGCAAAGGCCACGGGCGTCACCGTCTTCGCCGCATCCTCTTCCGCATAGCCCACCCAGGAGAGTCGATAGCCCGCGTCCACGATGATCTGGCAAATCTCGCGGAGGAGCGTCGGCTCCTCGGTCTCCTGCGTCAGGGCCTCGTCGCAGGCGGTGAGCGTGCGGAGCGCCCGGTTCACCCGGGCGAGTTCCCGGTCCGTCCTCCGGCGGCGGGTGACGTCCGCGTAGACGGACAGGACACCGGTGACCTTCCCCGATTCGTCCACCAGGGGCGCCATGCTGAGGACCAGATCGACCGGCTTCCCTTTCCGCGTTCGCCGCCGGACCTCCAGGTTCGAGATCCCTGCACCGCTCAGGACGGTGGCCCACAGCCGCTCGAACTGCTCGCGGAATTCCTCGGGGACGATGAGGAGGGGCTGTCCGAGGATCTCGGACTCCTGCCAGCCGAAGAGCCGAGCGGCCGCCCGGCTCCAGAGACGGACCTTGCCGTCGAGGTCGAGCGCGGCCATGGCGACGGGAGAAGCGCGGAAGATGGCCTGCAACGTCCCGATGGTCTGGAAGAAGGCCTTCCGGGCCTCCGGCTCGCTGGGGACATTCGCATCCCTCGGTTCCGCAGTCTCCGCCGGCGCGGTGGGCATAGGAGGTCTGGCGTGGTGCGGTGACGCCCTCTCGGCCGAGTCTCGCCCGGCCAAACCCGTTGGGGGATATAAGTCGGCTAGGAAGTGGGTATCGGTGCTGATTTCCTTGGGATCCGGGCGGAGGGCCTCGCGCGGAGCGAACACCCGCCAGCCCGCTTCGCAGGGCGCGGGGAGGAATCGCGTCTGGGCTCAGGCCTTGCCCTTCTTCGCCGCGTCCTGGGCCTTCTTCGCGCGTTCCTTCGCCGTGTGCCCCGTGGCCGCCTCGAGGAAGCGGTTGTTCCGCGTGATCGTGTCCGTGGCCACGCCGTCGGGCACGCCCGCCTTCATGACCATGTCCACGAACAGCTGCTTGCCGTCCGTCCACGCGGTCAGCCTCTCGATGGCCCCGAACGAGACGAAGACCTTGCCTTCGTCCGCGGTCGCGGAACCGAAGCTCGCCTCCGCGATCGCGCGGAGCTTGTCCCCTTCGAGGTTCTTGCCATGGCCCCGCCGCAACTCGTAGGCCCGCATCGGGTCGCCGGGAGCGCCGCGGCGGTAATCAAGCTTGCGCCCTCGTTCTCCCCGGGCGCGGTTCACTTCTCCCGCCACTGGGCCTTGAACAGGGCGAGGAGGATGAACGCGACCGTGAAGCCCACCAGAATCGCCCCGGCACGCAGCCAGTCGATTGCGGTCAGCCCGGGCGGCGCGATGCCCAGGGCCCCCTGGATGAGCAGGGAGGCGTCCGCGGTGGGCGCCAGGTACCCGAGGATCTGGTAGCCCCCCGGGATCGCGGTGATCGGATAGTAGACGGGCGGGAGCACGGACAGCACCAGGGAGATGAGCGGGGAGATCGCGAACGTCTCCCGGATGTCCCGCAGGTACGTGGCCAGGAAGAAGCCGATGGAGCAGCCCAGGGCCCAGATGAGCAGCAGCGTGCCGAGGATGACCGGCAGCGCGAGGACACCGGGCGCCTCCGTCAGGTAGCCGACCACGAGGAAGGCCACGATGCCCGGGACCGCGAAAGCGAGTTCCGAGAGGGCCATGCCGAGGACGTACGTCCAGGCGCGCATGGGCGAGGCAACCACCATGTCTTGGAGCTTGAGGTCCACGCGGAAGTGGGTCATGTCCGCCTGGAGGCTCGTGCCGATGCTGAACGTCGTCAGGACGAGCCCGCCCGCGACGCCGTAGCCCACGGAGCGTCCCTGGCTCACGATGTAGATGAAGAACAGGAACGAGAAGGGGGCGCCGAGCGTGTTCACGAGGTAGAGGGGCATCCGCTTCACGGGGATGATCCCGTTCAGGGCAATCAGGCCCCACGAGGCCCGTAGCTGGGTCCGGAGGGTCACGCGTCCGCCTCCTCCGTCGGTTCGCTCTCCTCGTCCACGGAGCCGCCGACCAGCTGGATGAAGAGGTCTTCCAGGGTCACGGGCCCGGCGACCGCGCGCACGCCCCGGGCCAGGGCGAGTCGGGTCAGATCCTCCGCCCCGCCCTGGTCCGTGAACACGAGTTGCGAATCGCCGATCGCCGCCGACTCCCCGAACGTCGCGAGTTCCTCCAGGGCGAATCCGCGCCCCGTGAGGGCGACGCGGAACGGCCACCGGACTCTCCCGACGAGCTCGTCCAGGGTCCCGAGCGCCAGGAGCTTCCCCTCGTTCAGGATGGCGATGCGTTGGCTAAGGAGCTGGGCTTCCTCGAGGTAGTGCGTCGTCAGCAGGATGGTGCGTCCTTCCTTCGCGGCTTCCTCGACCGCGGTCCACACGTCCCTCCGTGCGAGGGGATCGAGCCCCGTGGTGGGTTCGTCCAGAAACAGGAGCTCGGCTCCCGAGGCGAGGACCATGGCCACGAGCACGCGGCGTCGCAGCCCGCCCGACTGCTTCCACAGGACCAGGTCCTTGACCTTCGTGAGGCCGAGGCGGTCCAAGGTCTCCAGGGAGCGTCTCCGGGCCTCGGAGGACGGCACGCCTCGCAGGCGGAGATAGTAATAGACGTGCTCGAACGGCGTGGCGTAGAAGAAGGGTCGCGACTCCTGCGGGATCACCGCAACCAGGTCCCGCACCGCGTTCGGATGGGCGACCGCGTCGTGTCCGAGCACCTCGATGCGGCCCGACGTGGGCAGGAGCTGCGTGCCCGCGATCCTCAGGAAGGTCGTCTTCCCCGCCCCGTTCCGGCCGATGAGACCAAAGATCTCGCCCCGGTCGACGTCCAGGCTCACGCGGTCCAGCGCACGCCTCCCGTGGCTGCCCTTGTACTCCTTGGTCAGCCCGCGGGCGGCGATTGCAGAGGGCACGCGCGGAGGAAGCCGAGGGTGCCTTAAGCGGGTTACGGCGGCGGGTCAGTCGTCCGCGGAGAGCCGATGCAGGACGCGCATGGCGCGGAGGGTGACCATCTTGCTCGGCTTGCCCACCTCCTCGAGGGCGAACGGCGTCGGGGCGTCCTTCGGATGCTTCTCGTACCACTCCTTGCTGGCCCCCTCGATGTCGGGATGGACCGCATCGAGGGTCCACCGACCGTCGTTCCGCCGCTTCTTCCGGAGCACGGAGAGCGCGTGCCGGAGCCGCGGGTCCTCCTCGTAGCCCAGGTCGGTCATGAAATCCAGGCCCACGAGCAGGTCGTAGTAGTAGTGGATCGGGTAATGGAAGCGGTTCCAGGGCTCGTAGGGGTCGCCCTGCCGATGGAGCTCCCGCTGCAGGAAGAACTCCGCGCCCTCCTCGACCGCACGCCGCATCCCCGCGGTCCACTTGGATCTCGGATAGACGGCGAACGCGCTCATGGGCTCCCAGGAGTCCAGGTTCCGTCCGCTCCCGAAGCAGCTCCATCCGCCCAGATGGCTCCGGTTCTTCTCCATCCACTCGAACGCCCGGGCCACCTTCGGGTGATCGGTGTATCCGAACTCGACGAGGGCACGCGCGGTGTTCCCCACGACGCAGAGATGGCTCGACTTGCTGCCGTCCATCCCGAAGCCTCCATCCTCCTTGGCGAACCGCCGGATCCACTCGTCCGCGGCCCTCTTGATCCGCGGATCCTCGCGGGTCATCCCGAGGTCGGCGAGGATGAGGAGCATCCAGTTCGACGAGAGGTACTTCGGGCGGTAGAAGGATTCCGGGGAGACCCACCACCCACCGCGATTCTGGCGACCCAGGATCTCCGCGGCAAATCCCTTCGTCGCGATGGCGCCTCTCGCTTCCCGCACCGCGGGGTCATCCTCAGGTCTCCCGAGCAGTTGGGTCAACGTGAGATACCGGATGGCGGGCTGGTCCTCCCCGAGCAGCCAGTCCGTTACGGACTTGTCCTTCCTCGTCTTCCTAGCCATGCCCCTCGCCATCACGCACCAACCGCGAGGGGTTCCTAAAGGTGACGGGGGGTTGACGAAATGCGGCGCCCGTCGCACCACGTGCCGCTCGGCGCTCGGATCATTTCGTCGCAACGCAGAAGAGACTCGACTCATCGACTTCTCGGAGTTCCGGCCGCACTCCGACCCGTTCGAAGAGTTGCGCAAACTCTTCCCGGGTGACCGTGCCCGCCCGAAAACCATCCTTGCACACGATTGTGCCGTCCCCCGTCCGGTCTTCGTCGATCTCTCCCAAGAGCCCGGCCTTCGCCTGGAGTCGGAACCACGCCAACCTTTCCTCCCAGATGCGGGGCGAATAGCTTGAGAACAGGACGCGACCGCCAAGGCGGGTCACCCGCAACGCCTCGGAGACGAGCTGTCCAGGATCGACGCCGAAGGCGGAGATTCCGTTCTGAACACAGAAAACCGTGTCGAAGACTCCCGACCGAAATCCTGTGCGCGTGGCGTCCGTGAGAACGACGCCGATGTTGCGGTGCGGTTTCGTGTAAGACCGCGCAAGGAGGAGGCTCCTACGAGACGTGTCGCACCCCACGGCTTGTGAGACCACCCCGGCGATCCCCCGCAGCACGCGACCGTAGCCACACCCAAGTTCGAGCGCAAGTCCAGCGTCCTTCAGCCGTTCGGCGACGAAGCGAATTTCGGCCTCCAGATACTGGCGAATCCTCGGCGGCGCGAGCTCGTAGCATGTCCGCAGCCGCTCCCCGGAGAGCCGGTCGTCGTAGTAGCCGCTCATGGGCGCAGTCCCCGAGGGACGCGGGACCCGTTGAAGGTAGCGGCGCAATGCCTGCTGCTACGCTTCGAGGACGTACAGAGGATCGGATGGGGTGAGCATGAACTCCTGAAGGTCCAGGTACTCCCGCCAGAGAGGCTGGCAATCGCACGAGAGATCGTTGAAGTCCTGGCGGAGGCCCAACGAGAACTCCTCGATCGCGTCGACCACCTTGCGGTCGCAGGCGCCGCAGTTGTGGGCACCGCGGACCATCCCTCCGGCCGTGGGATGCGACTTCACGTGGGCGCTGAGGTCCTTCGTCCGTTCGAGGACCTCGACGACGGACCACAGCCACGGTGGCCGGTACTCGCCGCGGCGGAAGAGGCGCTCCACGAGCGTGCGGCTCTGCACGTTCACCGGGTTGAAGGAGATTGTGTCGCTGTGCGGATCGGCGTCGTGGCCCGACCGCACGGCGTCCTCGATGGCCTCGCGTTCCGTGAGGAAGGGCGGCTTGACCAAGAGGTACGTCTTCACGCTCGCGCCCGCGTCGCGGCAGAGGGCCGCGGCCCTCGCATGTTCCTCGAGGCCCCAGACCTTGTTCACGCTGTGCCGCAGGACGTGCGGATTGGTCGACTCGAGCCCGAAGGCCACCTCGAGTTCCTTCACGTGCTTCGTCGCGGCCTCGAGCTGGTCGCGGCGCAGGAGATGGGACAGGGTCTCCACGATGACCTTGTCGCAGCGGTCCCCGAGCTCCTCGAGGATCTTCTCCCGCATCTCCGGCGCGACCTCGTGGTCGTCGAAGAAGTTCCCCGACGTGTAGACCTTGACCATGGGCTGGTCCGTGTGCTTCTTGAGGACCGCATCGAGCTGGTGGGTCAGGTCGGCCACGGAGACCTCGCGCGCCACGTCGTTCACGTAGCCGCACATGGAGCACCCGGAGGCCTGGGCCCAGTAGCACCCGCGGGTGCGGAAGATGATCACCCACGCGTCGACCACCTTGCCGTGGAGGAGATCCTTCTCCGTCCACGTGGAGATGTACTCCCGCGGGTCGTAGTCCCGGGGTCGGCGCTCGTCCTTCACGATCTGCTGGAGCCGCATGGGCCTCAGCTTGAAGGGCGCGGAGTGCAAAAAGGTTACGAAGCGCGCCTCCGCAGGGTAGCCGGTGCCGGCCGGCCTGAGAGCGCACTAACGGAGCCGCGACGTTCGACGGGCATCGCAAAAACCACTTGAACGGTCACGGGGTACATAGACTCCTCATGCCCACCGCAGCCGAGCTTGCCCCCCTGGTGAACGCCTACACGATCCGCGCGGGGCCGCCCAAAGCGATTGTCGTGCCTCACGCCTCCTCCCTCGCCGCGCTGCAGGATATCTCGGTCAGCGGGACGCTCCTCAAGAAGCAGACCATCGCGATCCATTCCAAGACAGGGAAGCGCACGGTGGTCCTCGGAGCCAACGGCGGCGCCTACGCAATCGAGGCGGACGGGGACCTGCACTTCTGCCTCGGCGCGAAGCCGCTCCAGCCCCACATCACGTGCGAGGTGCAGCACGCGGCTCCCTGGCTCCCTACCTTCCAGTCCTCCGTGGGACAGCCCATCGCCGCGAACGGTTTCTTCCGCTGCCTCTTCGAACATCCGGGCCTCCAGTCGAGGGATGACGCCCATATCTTCGAGCTTCACCCCGTGTACGCCGTGACCTTCGGATCAACGCCCCAGACCTTCGATGTGGGCCTTCCGGATCCCGGGTCAATCCACACCTGGACCTCGCCCCACCCACTCAACGTGCAGGACGGCCGGATCCGCGTGGCCTACGACCGGGGCGCGGACACGCTCACCTTCACGGACATGGACGGCCAGGACGAGAACTACGTCCGGGTGCCGGGGACCGTGAGCGGCATCCGGCCGAGCCCCAGCGGGACCGCGCCCGCATCCTTCACCCTGACGAGCGCGGACATCGGCCACCCGATCCAGGTCCTGGTGCTGTCGCAGGCCAACGCGGCTCGCCAATTCGCTCACCTCACCGAATCGAACATGACCCTGGTCGCCCTCCGTAGCATCGATCTCACGCTGGCGCTCGAAGGAAGGTACGTCATCCGTCTCATCGCCATCGACATCCAACCCGGAGGCTGACCCCGTGACCCGCCTGTGCGTGACCCGCGCGATGAAGAACGCCAGGCATCTGCAGGCGACCGCGCCCCATCTCCTCCCGAAGCAGGAGCCGGCGGAGGGATTCGGGAGCCACATCCCCGCCAAGCTGCTCGCGGGACTTCACACGCCGCCCCCTCCCGCGGAGCTGAACCTCGTGAACGGCCTGGCCGCCGCCCTCCAGAAGCATCCCGCGCCGAAGCCGCGCGCGGCGGCCTCGGAGCCTCTCTTCAACGGCGCGCTCGTGTTCGCCCAGGTGACCTTCCGAACGTCCAAGGGGTTCGTGTCCCTGGAGCCCTCGGACCTGGCGACCGCCATGGACTTCACGCGCCTCGCGGTCATCCCGATTTCCGCGTACGCGGCTCAGTACGGGCCGAACCGCCTGGAGGTCGCGCCCCAGGCAGTCCCTTTCAACGCGGACGCCGGGAACGGGTCGTACAACGATCAGACGCTCCAGGGATGGGTGAACGCGATCGTCGCCCAGCACAGTCTGCCCGCGGACACGTGCGTCGTCGTGCTGAATCCGGCCGGAGTCGTGAACACGGATGCGGACCCGTCCCAGGGGGTCGGCGGGTACCACGGGATGGCCAAGGTGCCCTACGCCTTCGTCAACGTGATGGGCTCCGGGCTCACTGTGAAGGACGAGGCGAACGTGTATGCCCTCGCGCTGAGCCACGAGATCGCGGAGATGGTCGTGGACCCGCGCGCAGACCTGGGGAACCCGGAGGTCTGCGATCCGTGCGTCCCCGGGGACGTCATCCTGCTGGGCGACGACAAGCCGATCTCGGAGTACTCCGCCGGGGAGCACGTCGTCGGGTTCAGCGGGCTGCAGGAAATTTCCCGCACCTTCGTGCGGGCGTATCAGGGGAGTCTCGTCCACGTCAAGGCGCTTGGCATGCTCCCAATCTGCGTCACGCCAAACCACCCGCTCCTTGTTGTGGGGGGCTGGAGCCACAACGCGACGGTCAAGTACCGCGGACTCGACTGGAAGCAGGCAGGCAGGGTCCGTCCCAAGATCCGGTTCCAGGACGGGGACTATGTGGTCATGCCTAGGCTTCGCGGCAACGTCTCCTCCTCCGAGGTCTCCCTGCTCCCGTTTATCGACAAGCATCGCGCGACCCTCCAGCAGACGGGCCAAGGGGCGTGTCCCGAAAGATACCCCCATGAGGAGGTCTTTCCCATCACGAGAGACACAGCGTGGATGCTCGGGCTCTACGTGGCGGAGGGGTTCGCGAACCCGGCGCAACGGTCCGTGGGCTTCGCTCTCCATGCGACTCAGACTGAGTTGGTTGACCGGCTGCGCAGCGTGGCCGACCGACTCGGACATAGGCTTTGGGTCCGTCCCATCCCAGGAGAGCAGGCTGTCACAGCCCACATTGCCTCCGTGATCCTTTGTCGGTTCCTCCCCGACGCTTGCGGGAAACGGGCCCCGAACAAACGGGTTCCGGATTTCATCCTCTATCACACGGATGAGGAGATCCTGCGCGCCTTCCTGGACGGGTACATGGCCGGTGACGGATCCAGGGAACGAACCCAGCGCGGCTACGAGGTGTCCTCGTTCACGACGGTCAGCAGGACACTCGCCTTGCAGTTGCAGCTCGCCTTCGGACGTCTCGGCACCTTCGTTTCGTTGCGAGTCAAGCGTCCCGCCCAGTCGGGCATCATCCAGGGCAGGCGCGTGGTGATGAGGGAGGCGTATCGGGGTTTGTGGTGCTCCGATCCTCGCGCGCTCCGGCGGAAACGTCTGCACCGGATGGGAGATGGCCAGGCGTTCTACCTTCCGGTCAAGTCGGTGACAACAGTCCCCTACTCGGGGTCCGTTCACAATCTTGAGACGAAAGACCACACGTATCTAGTGTCGAATGCCGTAACTCATAATTGCGGCCCGAATTGTCAGACTGTGTGGATTGACTACTTCAACAACGCGGGCGGGTACATCCAGACGTCCCAGGATTTCCCGCCGCCTTTCGATTACGCGTTCTTCATCAACGCGGTCGTGCAGCCGCGTGCGGCCACGCAGTGCCCCGCGCCCGGTTCGACGTGCAATTACGCCCCGCCCTGACGCTCCGAATCCGTCAGGTTTAGGCCATCCTCGTGGCTAGGCCGCGGCGGAGCCGGACGATCTCGTGTTCGAGAAGCTGAAGCGACACTTGGAGCGCTGGGAGCGCGGCGAACGCCTCGACGACCGTGCCCTCGAGGAGCTGGAAGCGGAGTTCGAGACCTGGCTCGACACGGAGCTGGGGGACATCGCGCACCAGGCCGACGCGGGTCAGGGGGAGGCGGCCCTCGGCCGGCTCACGCGGCTCAACGCGTTTGCTTCCGCCGCAGCGACCCAACGACCCTCCTTGGCCAACGTGGTCGGCGCGAAGGCGGCCGCGTTCAGGGCCGCGTTGCAGTCCATCGGGCTGTCCCTGGGCGCGGCGGAATTCAGCATCACGCTCGGGGTGCCCGTCGCGCTCTCCGTGACCCTGTCGTTCCGCGTGACGCCCGCGGGCGAGGCGAAGCCCGAATCGGCGAAGTGAACGGATCTCGAGGCAGCCGCGAATCGTCCCGGGCTCACGTGCGGTCGCGGAGTCCGTACAGCCCGACGATGGCCCCCGCGGCCACGAACAGGAAGGCGAAGAACTGGAGGAAGTCGAGCAGCTGGGGCGTGACCCCCGAAGGAATCGCGAACCCCAGTAGGTCTCCGAGGAACGCGAAAAACGCGTACACGACGTAGAGGGCGAGGCCGAGTCCCACGAGGCCGGCGCCCGCGGCGGGGCTTCCGTGGAGGTGCGTGGCGGCCGTCCGGAGGGACGCAGCCGCGGCGGCGGACGCCGCCGTGGTGGCCGGCGCGGTGGCCAGGGCGCCTCCGGGTGGCGGCAGGTCCGCCGAGGCGTACTTCTGGCAGGAGTCGCACCACCACCGGCGGTGCGGTTCGATCCATCGCATGGTCGCCCCGCACGTCGGGCAGGCGTTCTTGGACCGCGCCGCGGCGGGCGCGTACCGCTGGCAGTAGTAGCAGTACGATCGGTTGTATTGGGAGATGAACGTGAGCTCGCGGCCGCACGTCGGGCAGGGGTGCTCGGCCCTCGGAGCGGGACGTGAGGCCTCCACGGTTTCCGTGGCGGCTGGGGCGACCACGACGCCCGCCCCGGCGGGGGCAGCCGGCGAGGGTGCGGCCTGGGGCTTCGGTTCCTCGACGAGGACCGTGGGGGTGGACGCCGCGCCGACGAGGGCCGCGGGAGGAATCTCTGCGGGCTTCTCCGTGGGTTTCTCCTCCGGTTCCGCCTTGGCGGGCTCCGCGGCCGCGAGGGGTTCGGCCTCGGGTTGCGCACGGGGCGTGGACTCCTCCTCGGGCGCCGTCCCGAGCTCACCCTCCGTTTCCAGGTCGTGCAGGTAATTGAGGAGCCGCTCCTGGAGGTCCTCCTTGGTCCCGGAGGGATTGAGGTTGTACGCCTTGCAGAGGTCGATGAGCTCGGTCTTCTTGAGGGCGAAGACCTTGACGCGAACGACGGCCGGCTTGGAGTGGGCCAGAGTCAACATCCCCAGGGAGGGTTCCGCCAGCAGGGATTCGGCAGTCGTTTCCACGGGTTCAGCGACTGGCACAGGGGCGGGCGACGGCGCCACTTCGGCGCCGGCTGGAGGCGTCGCCGGAGCAGGGGCGGCCGCGGGAGCCGATTCGGGGGACGGCTGTGGGGAGGCCGGCAAGGGGGCCGGAGTCGTGGCCGACACCAGCGTGGCCTCCGCGGGCGCGGGGGCGGGAGTGATGGCCACGGAGGCGGGCGTTGCCGCGGCGGGAGCCGTGGGCTGGGATGGCGCCGCCTCAGGCGTCTCCACGGGTGTGGGCGTCGTCGCAGACGGAGTGGGTTCCGTCGGTGGATACGCGTTGCAGCGGTAGCAGTAGAACCGATCGTACTGGATGACGTAAGAGAGGATCCCGCCGCAGGTGGGGCAGTGCTGGGCTCCGTGGTCGCCGTACCCCTCGGGCGCGTACTGTCCACAGCGGTGGCAGTAGTACCGGCGGTACTGGTCCAGGAAGGCCAGTGTGCTACCGCAGGTTGGGCAGGGAAGGTCGGCCACGAGGCGCGCAGCCGGCGCGACTCGGATAAAGGCTTTTCCGTGGTTTCCGAATTTGAGAGTGTTGGTCGCCCTCGTGCGGTCATCCCGCGGCAAACCCTTTTACAGATGGCGACGATGAGCCGGCCGCGCCACCCTAGCTCAGTCGGTAGAGCAGCCGCCTTGTAAGCGGCAGGTCGGGAGTTCAATTCTCCCGGGTGGCTTGCTCCGAAGACGGGACGCGCTCACTCGTGGTTCCCGTTGCCCCGCACCGCGTGGCGTAGGACGCGCGCCCCGAGGCGGCGGAACGCCTCCTCGACGTTGGAGCCGGTCTTCGCGGACGTCAGGAAGACGTCGGCACCGAGGACCTCGGCCGCCTGCACGGCCTCCGCCGTGCTGTAGCCGGCCTCCGCCGTCAGGTCGGCCTTGTTGATCGCGACCACGATGGGCACCTTGCCCGTGACGCCCTCCACGGCCCGGATCCAGTTCTTCAAATCCTCCAAGGTGTCCTTCCGCGTCAGGTCGGCCACGGCAAGCACCCCTTTCGCGTCGAAGAAGTAGGCGTCCTTCAGCATCTCGCGGAACCCGGGCTGGCCCATGATGTCCCAGATCATCAGGTCGACGTCCGCGTCCAGCTCCGCGGAGGGATCCACCACGCGGACGGGCTTCTTGGACACCTTGGTCCCGACCGTGGTCAGGTAGCGGTCGTCGAAGGAGTTCATCACGTAGCGGCGCACCAAGGAGGTCTTGCCTACGGCAGGGTTGCCGACGAGGCAGACCTTGGCCTTGAAGTGCTTCCGCGCCTTCACGTCGGGCTCTTCTGGGACCGTTGCGTTCATCGCATCGACCTCTCCGCTGGATGGCCAGGGCACGCGTCCGATGGTCTCACTCGCCTTCGGACGCCACCGCAGGCGTCAATTGCAGGGACATGTAGACCCACATGAGTTCCTCGCGCTCGAACTCGCTCAGGCGCGCGTCGCTCAGGTACGTCTCGTAGAGCGGGGTGATGTCGTTGTCCGCGCGGGCACTCATGGACAGGTTGAGGACGTACTCCGTGAGGAGGTGGACGCTCTCCGGCTTCAACCGGACACCGCCTGAGACCTCGACCTTGCCTGGGTCTCGCAAGAACCGCATGAGCACACCCGGCTCTGGAATGGTCGTCGTCGGAGGTGCACTTAACGTTTCCTCCGCGGTTCCACGCGGTGAAAACACAAATCGGCCGCGGGAACGAGGGGTCGCCAAGCGCAGGATTAAGATTCGAGGTCGCCTCAGGGACCGCGCATCATGGCCCCCGCCGTCGCCTCCGCCGTCGAGAGCGTCTCTGCTGTCGCCGGACCGTCTGAGCGCGTGCACGTGCTCTGGTACACGGACCCCATCAACGTCTGGTGCTGGGGTTGCGAGCCCGCAATCCGCCGCGTCGACGCGCGCTACGCGGACGACGTGCGTGTGGATCTGGTCATGGGCGGTCTGTTCGAGGACTTCGGCCCCATCATCGAGTACTGGTCGCGGATGTCCGGGGGCCGGTGGCAGGACTCCGTCCTCGCGTTCCTGAACTCCGTCGCGGCCCACCACCGGATGCCCTTGGACGTGCCCAAGATGATGACCTCCGTGGAGGACCTCAAGTCCACCTGGCCGTCCTGCATCGCGGTCAAGGCTGCGGGCCTGCAGGGTGCCGCCCGCGAGTATCCCTACCTGCGGCGGTTCCGCGAGGCCATGTACATCGAGGGTCGCACGACGACCCGACGCGACGAGCAGATCGAGCTGGCGCGGGAGATCGGGCTGGACGCGGCCGCGTTCGAGCGCGCCCTGGACGACGGCAGCGCGGAGGCCGCGTTCCAGAAGGACCTGGAGCACTGCCGCACGAAGAGCGTGACCGGATTCCCCACCTTCGAGCTGGTCCGCGGATCGGCGACCGCGCGCCTCGAGGGGTGGCAACCGTGGGACGCATTCGAAGAGGCGCTCCGCGAGTTTGCGCCGGACATCCTTCCGCGGCGCATGGACGCCACCGTGGCGAGCGTGCTGGGCGTCCTCCGCCGGTACGACCGCTGCGCGACCCTGGAGGTCGCCGCGATCCTGGGCGTCACCGACGACGAGGCGGAACTGCTCCTCGAGGAGCTTGAGGCCCGCGGGTCCATCGTGCGCCGCGAGGTGGGCACCGGACTTTTCTGGGAGGTCCCGCGTCCGGCGACTGCCCGGCTGCCCACGGAGCGCGGGGACGCGCCCGGGACCTGACGCGCTTCCGGAGAGGCGCTCCCCTCCCGGCGGAAATTTCGTCACGGTTAAATACAGCGTTATACAGTTAGACCTCCTGGCCTGGCCGAGCGGGCCCTTTCCATGCTCCAACCTCAGGAAGTCATCGTGGCGAAGCTGTTGCCGACGATCCGCGCCCGGCTCGCCAAGGAACTCCTCCGAACCTACAAGATGAAGCAGATCGAGGTGGCCCGGGCCATGGGGATCACCCAGGCCGCGGTGAGCCACTACAACACGCAGAGCCGCGGCGTAGACCACGACATGCTGCGCCGCTTCCCCGAGATCAAGGCGTTCGTGGACAGCCTCGCGGGCAGCATCGCCCACGGAATGTCCATGTCCCAGCAGATCTCCACGATCAACGACTTCTGCGCGAACCTCATGCAGACCGCGCGCTTCTGTGACTACCACAAGAGCCTCGGGGACATCGATCCCACGTGCACGGCGTGCTTCCAGGCGCCGCCGAAGCCGTAGCCGGCCGCCCGGTCCTCATCCGCTGCGCCGCTCGATGGCCGCCTTCATCTTGTCCACGAAGACGTCCTCGTCGAACTCCCGCGCCCGGGCCACGCACGCCTCGCGCATGGACGCGAGCGCGGCGTCGTCGAGCTGGCGAATGGTGCCGGCGAACGCCTCGGGTGTCGGCGGGAGCAGGTAGCCCGTCTTCCCGTGCACGACGGTCTCGCGGTAGCCGCCCTCGTTCGTCGCGAGGACGGCCTTCCCCGCGGCCATGGCCTCCACGGGCGTGATCCCGAAGTCCTCGTCCAACGCGGTGGTCACGAACCCGCGGCAGCGGGCGTACAGCTCCGCGAGCTCCGCATCGGAGACCTCTCCGAGGAGCGTGACGTTCGGCGGAGGGTGCAGCGTGGCCACGTAGCGCTCGGTCAGGTCCCCCTTCGAATATCCGCCCACGAGGACGAGCTTCTCCGACGGCAGCTGGCGGAAGGCCTCGAGCTGGAGCTGGATTCGCTTCTCCGGGTAGAGGCGGCTCACGGAGAGCCAGAAGTCCCCGATTTCCCGGAAGCCCAGTCGGGAGGTCCGGACCGGCGGATAGATGACGTCCGACTCGCGACCGTAGTATCGCCGCACGCGCTCGCGCACGTTCTCGCTGATTGCGGTGATCCGGTCGCAGTGGCCCACGGCGCGCCGCTCCAGCGCCGCGTGGGAGCGGATCCAAAGGCTTCCCGCGAAGCGGCGCAACGCCCGCTGTCGGGCCAGCGTGGCCTCCCGCTGGTCGTAGAACATCCGCGTGGGCGTGAGGCAGTAGTACAGGTTCGGGTGGTGGCGCTTGGCCGCGAACGGCGCCCAGTTCCCCGTGAGCACGTAGAAGTCGTACCCCGGGAAGCGGGCGCGCAGGAACCGCCAGCTGGCGTGCATCTGCTTCATCGGGGGACCGGGTCGCAGAGGGCCCAAGGGGATCACGTGGACGCCCTCGAAGCCCGCGCGGGCCGGAAGCTGAGGGTCGAACTCCGTGGTGATGAGGTCCGCGCCGAGACGCTTCGCGAAGGTGAGGGCGACGCGCTCCCCGCCGCCGACCGTCTGCAGGTAGTCGTAGAAGACCGCGAGCTTCACACCGTCACCGGCATCCCGCCGAGAACGCCCGTGCTCCGCCTCGTCCCACGGCTCAACCCTCCAGGATCCTCCGGAAGGGCGGGCCGTACCTCCGGAGCCATCGGCCCACCTCGGCCGCGCTCGCGATCCGGGCCGCGCTCCGCAGACGTCGTTTCCTCAAGGCCGTTCCGATACGAGCGTATGCATCGAGTCGGGCCCGCGCGTGGACCTTCATGGATCTGCCCGCGTTCTCCCCCGGTGCGCCGTCCGCGCCCGCGACGGGCCGTCCCGGGAACTTGGTGGCGGCGAGACGGAGCGTGTTCCATGGGATGCCCATGGCCACGTAGCGCCACGGGTAGTTCTGGACCAGGTTCCACACGCGGTTTCGCTCGCACTGGTATTGCCTCCAGGGGGACCGGTGGGCCATAGAACCGGAGTATTTGTGATATACGACGGCTCCCGGGGCGAAGCGCGACTGCCATCCAGCGAGCCGGGCCCGCCACGCGAGGTCCACGTCCTCGTAGTACGCGACGAAATCCTCATCGAACAGGCCCACCCCTTCCAGGAGCTGTCGCCGGTACAGGGCCGCGCCGCCGGAGGGGCCGAAGACGTCCGCATGGGCATCCCACTGCCCTTCGTCGGGCACGTTCCAGCTCCGGTCCATCGAGCTCCCATCCCGGGCGATTACAATCCCCGTCGAGTTCAAGTATCTGGGCCGGTCCATGAAGAGCATCTTCGAGGCGACCATCCCCACGTGCGGATCTTCTGCGGCCGCAACCAGGGACGACAGCCACTCCGGGTCCACGCGCACGTCGTTGTTCAAGGCGATGATGAAGGCGGACCGCGGGTCCTCGAGGGCCCGGGCGAATCCCGCGTTCATCCCGCGGGCGAAGTGGAGGTTCTCCGGCAAGCGGAGGAGCGCGGCCTCGGGGAACTCGTCGTCGACGATCCGCCACGACTCGTCCGGCGAGGCGTTGTCCACGACGAGGACGCGCACCTCGAGGTACGTCTGGGCGAAGAGGGACCGGAGGCATTCGCGGAGGTAGTCGTGCCCGTTCCAGTTGAGCACGATCACGGTGGCCTGGGAGCCCATGGTCCCGCTGCGGTAGGGTGGGAAGGGATTAGTACTTCGCGGGCGCCGCCTCGGCGCCCGCGTCGAGGCGGCCGACCAGGTCCCGCATACGTTCCACGAAGCGCTGGGCGTCGAAGGCCTTCGCGCGCTCCTCGCACGCGGGCCGCATCCCCGCGACCCGGTCCGGCGTTCCTTCCTGGATGGCGGCCACAATCGACTCAGCGGTCGCGGGTACGAGCCAGCCCGTGCGGCCGGGGATCACGGTCTCCCGGTAGCCGCCTTCGTCCACCGCGACGACCGCCTTCCCGGAGGCCATGGCCTCGACCGGTGTCAGGCCGAAGTCCTCGTCCTGGGACGTAGCCACGAGCCCGCGGCACGTCGCGTAGAGCTCGCGGAGCTGCGCGTCGTCCACCTCACCGAGGAACTTGACGTTGGGCGGCGGATTCAGGGACCGCAGGAACGTGCGCGAATCGACGCCGACCTGAGGGCCGCCGGCGACGACGAGTCGTTCCCCGGGCAGTCTCCGGAAGGCCTCGACCTGGAGCCCGATCCGCTTCTCGTGGCTCAGCCGGTTCACGGAAAGCCAGAAGTCGCCAACCCGGGAGTAGCGGTGGCGGGACACGTCCACGGGGGGATAGACCACATCCGCGGTCCGGTGCAGGTAACGCTTCACGCGGTCCGCCACGTTGCGGCTGTTGACCACGATGCGCTGGACCGCGGCCACGTCGGCCTCGTACTTCGGGCGCGTGCGTCGGATCCACGTCCGGGCGGCCACGCGCTTCGCGGGGCCGAGGTCCGCGAGGAACGTCTTCTCCAGATCGTAGAACACGCGGGCGGGGGTGTGGCAATACCACAGGTTCGGCGTGTGGGTCTCCGCCGCGGCGATGGCCCAGTTCCCCGAGAACACGTAGGCGTCGTGGTCCGGGATCTCCGCGTGGTGGAACGCCTTGGCCTGCCGCGTCTGGCGGATCAGCGGCGTCTTCGGGACCTTGGCCAGCTCCGTCACGCGGACGTCCGCGAAGCCCGCTCTCCTCGGGATCTCCGGGTCCAGGTCCGTGACGTACAGGTCCGCCCCGAGGCCCCGGGCCAGGGTGAGGACGACGCGTTCGCCTCCACCGATGAAGCTCATGTGGTCGTGGAGGATCGCGACGCGCATAGGTTGCCGCGGCATGGGCCGCGGGACGATAAAGGGTTGGCCCTCAGCACGATCCGTCGCAGCCCCAGGCGATCAAGTAGGCCTGCGCATAGCCGTCGTCGTACACCTTGATGAAAGGCGAGTCGTCGAACTTGGCAATGGCCGCGGGGGACATGGGAACCGCGGGCTGCCACACGCGGAGCTCCACGCCCTGGGTCTCCACGAGGTCCAGCCAGACGTAGGTCGCGTTCCGGACGCCCGAGGGCGAGGGGATGCTGACCAGGCCCGGCTCCGCCCCGGCCCACGTCGTCGCGAAGAACGGCGCCACCGTGGTGTCCCACGTGGCGTTCACCCCGCCGAAGCCGAAGAGGGCCGTGGAGGCCATGTGGTCCGCCGCGACGAGGCCGCCCATGCGGCCGCGCGCCCAGAGGACGCCCTCCATGGCCACGGGCGGCGTGGACTCGTTCCATCCCGCGACGAAGCTGGGGGGCGGGATCGCGAAGGCGAAGTTGCCCGCGAGGAGGAGGATGCCGGCGGCCACGGCCACGGTGCGACGCCTCCTCGACGGCGACGCGAGGTCTAGGAGGCGGAAGAACCCGAGGCCGGCCAGGAGGGCCACGGGGACGACGAGGTACTCGATGTGGCGGTATGGGATGAGCACGCGGGTGGCGACCACGCTGCCCGCCACGGCCGACGCGGAGAGGGCGAGGAACCACGCGGAGGTCGCGACGTGGGTCTCCAGGAAGTCGAAGAACTTGCGCCCCGCGGATGCGAACGCGGCCAGGATGAGGAGAGGCGCGAAGTCCATCAGGACCAGGGGCGGCAGGGCGACCGACGTCCCGGGCACGGCACCCAGGATCGTGGCCGCCCCCAGCCCGTAGACGAAGGCCAGGGCCAGGGCGAACATGGTCAGGGAGTATCGGAGGGTCGGGTACCGCGGTCGGTAGCGCCAGGCGATCCGGCGTCTCGCGAGGACCACGATGGCCATCAGGACGAGCAGCCCGGCGAACGCGACGAGGAGGAGCCACCAGGGCTGCACGTTCACGTCGACGAGGATGTTGTCCCGGAACGGCGTGGCGTACCCGAGCCAGTACGAGAACGTGGCGGCCAGGAGGAACACCGCGTAGAACGTCTGCCGCTTCGCGGCCGCGTTCCAGACGAACGGCCGGAGGAGTCCGCGCAGGACGAGGGTGCCGAGGACCATGAGGATGAGGAAGTACGTGCTCAGGTGGTGAGTCATCACGAGGGCGAGCGACACGACGAGGAGGGGGACCAGGCTCCGCGGGTCCCGCCGCAGGCGCACGAAGAGGAGGAGGCCGCTGAACGCGAGGAGGTCGCCCAGCGTGGCGGGGGCCGTGTGGGACGTCGAGTAGACGTGGGGCATGACGCCCGCGACGAAGGCCGCGACGAACAGGGCGACCCGGTCGTCCCGGACGACGTCCGCGGACAGGAGGAAGATTGGGAGGACCGCCAGACCGCCCAGGATGGGGACGACGAGATTGAGGACCGTGGGCAGATCGATCCCGCCGAGTCCGAGGGCTGCGTCCTGGACGAAGAACATCCCGGGGAACCAAGGGTACGTGGTCCCCCAGCCGAGGTAGTGCGTCGGCATCACCCCGTTCTGCGAGACGAACCGCAGGATGCCGAAGTACTCCCCGAAGTCCGCGCCCCAGTACAGGGACGTCAGCAACGGCGAGAGCCGGATCGCGATCGCGGCGACCACGATGGCCGCGAGGGCGAGGGCGGTGGACCTCCTCACTGCGCCGCCAACCGAGGCCGGCTACTTGAGGGTTGTCTCCCGCGTGCGACAGCATCTCGCCGCGCGAAGGGTGCTCCATCTCCGAAACCGCCGGAGAGGCCCGTTCACGGGTTCACCTGTCCGCCGCGATTCGTCAATGTCGGTAGCCTCGGAGGAAGTCGCGCGGGGGTTCCTCAGTTACGGACGCGTCCAGACGGACCGGACCGTCAGCCTTGGCGCGTGCCCGCAGACCACGAGCTCCTGCGGGCACATCCGGACAGATTGGAGCTCCGCCAGGTCCGCGACTCATGGGCGCCGATGGAGTCGCGACGGGGTGTGCGGGCGGTTGCCCGCCATCACCAGGAAGTCGTAGCAAGGTCTTTTATCTGGAACGGCCGCATGCCTCCGCGAATGGCCCAACCGCAGATCCTGCTGCAGCGCAGCCGATTCCTGGCCAAGACTGTCCTGGCGGGAGCCGCTGTGCTCTTGGTGCTCCTTGTGGCCATCCCTTTCATCGTGCCGCACCAGAGTCTTCCCGAGCAGATCATCGTCTTCGTCTCCCTCTTCATCTTGATTGCGGCGTTGGTGGCTGGGACTGCGACCGCCTACCTGTTTATGACACGCGCGCCTACCATTCAACTCTCTGAACCCGGCCCTCGGGCAGGGTCCGAGGGCCAAGGTCCCGCGTCAACGGCGGCGGAAGTGGAGGATCTGGTCATGCGCTTGCTCGACGGCGATGAACGGCGCCTGATGCGCCTGATCGTGCAGTCCCGGGGAGACGTCCTCCAGCGGGACTTGGTTACGGCCACGGCCTTCTCCGACGCGAAGGTGAGCCGTCTCCTCGATCGGCTCGAGGAACGCGGACTGGTCGTCCGGGAGCGCCAAGGGATGACGAACCGCGTGCGCCTCCTCCTCCGGCAGAAGTAGCCTTCGCCGGGCCTTTTGCACGAATCCGCAACGGCTTGCAGTTCCCGGCACGCAGGTCTAAGGGCTTTTTCAGCGTTCAAAGACACCGGACCACAGGGGAGGTTGCAGGCATGGCAAGCCAACGGATGAGTCCGCTCACTTGGTTGGGGGTCGCCCTCGTCGTCGCGATTGCGCTAATGGTGTTCCTGGGCGTTCTCAGCTTCTCGACATACGGCGGGTACTACGGGATGATGGGCAGCGGATCGTGGGGATGGGCCCTCCTGATGATGGGGATTCCCGCCGTGATTCTGATCGTGATCCTCTTGGCCGCTCTCGGTGGACTGAGAGAACCCGCGGGCTACCCCGTCAACGTGCCTCCGTCCCAGAATCCGCTGGAGATCCTCGAACAACGCTACGCGCGAGGTGAGCTGACCCGGGAAGATTACCTGAAGATCCGGGATGACCTCGCCCACGGGCCGAGCCACTCCTGAGGTGGCCTTCGTGTCCGACTCCATTCCGTGCCAGGAATGCGGGGCCCACGTGAAGGCGGAGAACGAAGGCGCTCACATGCGGAAGGTCCACCCGAACGTGGCCTTCGAGCCCAGGAAGGACCGCGGGAGCCGTCCCTCGAAACCCCGCTTCTACGTGACTTCCGGAACCAAGAAGGTCGTTTTCGTGGTTCTCGTTGCGTTCGTTCTCATCGCTGCGAGCACGATGCTGTACCTGTCGACCCAAAAGGGCATCCCCATCGACCCGAACGCGAAGGCGGTGCAGGTGTCCATGGCCGGCTTCAGTCCGAGCACCCTTACCGTGAAGGCGGGTACCCCCCTGAAGATCGACTTGATCAACATGGACAACGGGTACCACACGGACGGCGGCGGCTGGCACAACTTCGCGATTGATGCCTTCGGGATGAACGTCAGCGTGGAGCCCCTCGGTCAGAAGGTCTTCACCGTCCCCACGGGCACACCGGGCACCTACGGATGGTATTGCAGCGTGTGCTGCGGCGGGCGCGAGAGCCCGTCCATGAACGGACAGGTCATCGTGGAACCGTAGGGGTCGATCCGTTGCGACTCGCTCCCTCGACGGCCACCGTCTTCGGCGCGGCCGCCGGCGTCGCCGCCTTGGCTGTTTCGACAGGCGGCAGCGTGACGCCGTGGATCGTGGCCCTCGCCGGCCTCGCGGATGGTTTCAACCCCTGCTCATTCGCGGGCCTCCTCGTCTTCGCGAGCGTGACCACGGCCGCCTTCGAACGAGATGTCCTGGATTGCCATTCAGCGAACATGACGGAAGCTGCACCCCAGAAACGCCGGAGGATCGTGCGGAACGGAGCCGTGTACATCGCTGGCCTCTTCGCCACCTACATGGCCCTTGGACTCGGTCTTCTCAGTGCGATGAACCTCCTCACGGAGGGACACTGGATTGGGAAGGCGGCAGCCCTGATGAGCATCGGGATGGGCTTGTGGATCCTCCGCGATGGGCTCTTCCCCGAGAGCCGCTGGAAACTCGAGATGCCCCGCTTCACGCGGCCCAGGGTCCACAAGGCCTTCCAGGCCACCTTCGTCCCCGCCGTGTTCACGGCGGGCGTCCTCGTGGGCCTGTGCACGGTTCCCTGCACAGGCGGGATCTACCTGGGTGTCCTCGCCCTCCTGTCAGCTCAGGGCGCGGCCGGGACCGGGTTTGGGCTACTCGTGCTGTACAATGTGATGTTCATCGTCCCCTTGGTGGCCGTGCTGGTGTTGGTCACCAGCCGCCCGACGTACCGCGCCGTGGCCCGCTGGCACCTCCGCACGAAGAACCTCGTCAAGTTGGCCTTGGGCGGCGTCATGCTGGCCCTGGGACTCTTCACCCTCCTGATTCTTACCTGAGGCCAGATGGCGGGCGCGACCGAAGGTGGACTTGCGGCACGTACGGGGCGAAGAATACGAACCGTGGGTGTAGGGCGACAAGGCGAAGCCATAGGATTGCTTAGGGAAAGGCGGACGTGAGCCGATGTACGACCGAAGTGCCGACGCGGATCAACGCTATGCACGAGGCGAAATCACGCGGGAGGAATGGCTGCGGCAGAGGACGTCGTCGCCGAGCGGTGCTCGCCCTCCCGTCTCGCAGGGTCCCCCGCCTCCGACCCGCCCGTCGGCAGGTTCCGGTCGCAAGCTCTTCCTGATCGTCGCGGTCATCGTGGTCGTCGTGGCGATCGCCGTCGCGGCCGCCTTCCTGTGGTACGCAACCCAGTCCGGCACGCTTGCATGGGGCCCCGCGTACGCACAACCGAAGCAACTGCAGGTAAGCGACCTCGCCGCACTCAACGCCTCCGCGACGCAGGGTCAGGCCTTCACGGTTAACAACACCCTCTGGTTCGGATCGGGCGCCATGACCATGGTCGTGTACGGCTCTCCCGCCGATCACGACCTGGCCTTCGTCATCCAGGGGATGGTGAACCCCACGATCCACGTCGCCCCTGGCGCTCGCGTCACCCTCGCGATGGTGAACATGGATTCAGGCGAATACCACACGTGGAGCCTGACGGCCCAGGGGCCTCCGTACAGCTCGTCGGGCATGATGGGCTCAGGCGGCATGATGTCGGGGACGATGATGGGGACGAGCTCTCTGGGGCCGATGTCGAGCATGGGCATGTGGAGCCAGCAGATGAGCTTCACCTCCCAGGAGGGAACGTACTGGTACGTGTGCGCCGTCTCGAACCACGCAGCCAGCGGCATGTACGGCGGCTTCGTCGTGGGATGAAAAGGGAACGGGTCGGGTCCGCGAGGGACCCGACATGATGGGGACGGCGGCGTAGCGGGGCGCGAGGGGGCGGTGAAGTATTTCTCCCGCGTTTTCCACGGACGAAAGGTATTTGTCCGGCGGTCCTCTAGCCCGGGCCGCATGACGCGCCGCTGCCCCCGGTGTGCCGCCGAGCTGCCCGAGGATGCCGTCTGGGTCTGCCCCACGTGCGACTACACGCTGCGGACGCCCGCGGTCTCCAAGCTCGGGATCCTGTTCATGTTCCTGGGCCTCGTCCTCGTGGGCGGCTACGTGATCGGGCCGCAGAACCTCGGGCTGACGTCGGGCATCATGCCGACGGACCTGGCCGACCTGACCGTCGCGAACTTCCCCCTGCTCGTCATCGGGACATTCGGCTTGGGCATGTTCCTCATGGCCGTGGGCGCGCTCTTCGTGCGCGCGGAGCGGAACCGGGTCGCGGCCGGGGCCTAGAAGAAGTCGTCCAGCTTCAGATCCTGCGCCCGGTCGTTCGTGAACAGGGACGTGATGGCCTCCTCGATGAGGTCGATCCGCTGGCGCAGGTAGTTGGACACTTCGAACTGGCTGCTGATCTTCTTGGAGATCTCCAGGTACTTCTTCACGGAGCTCTCGTGGACGGTCAGGGTGAGGTTGCCCCCGCACGCGAGGCACCGTCCGCGGAGGGGCATCCGCCGGAACTTCTCGCCGCATTTCGTGCACCGCACCTGCTGGCTCGAGAAGGCCTTCAGGTTCCCGATGAGGTCGGGGAGGAAGTGGTGCACGACGATGCGCGCGACGACGTCGTTCGGGTCGACCGCGCGGATCTTCAGGGCGAGGTCCAGCTGCTTGTCGATCTTCTCCGCCATGTTGCCCTCGCCGTACGCGGACGCGAGCGGCCCCTCGGACACGTTCGTCGTCTCGTGCGTGTAGGCGAAGCCCTCGTACTGGAGCACGGTCCCAATCCGTTTGCTCACCGTGTCGATCAGGGGCTCCACCTCCTTGGGATGGGCGAAGCGCTCGGCCGCCTGATAGAGGGCCACGGGGTACGTGGTCGGGAGGTCCAGGTTGTGGGCCTCCTTGTCGATCTCGTTCGGGTCGATCCGCGTCGTGAGGACCAGGGGCGCGTCCATGAGGCCGCCCCGCTTGTCCGGGAGGAAGGAACGGGAGAAGTTGAGCAGGCTGTCCAGGAGGAGGATCAGGGAGTCCTCGTCCCCGTCGCAGTTCCGCCGGCGCGCGGCGATCATGTAGGGATGCGCGAAGCATGCCTGGGCCCTCGTGAACCCGACGATCCGCGCGAGCACGCCGCCGCTCGTGTGGGGCGCGAGCGTGACGACGAGCTGCCCGAGCAGGTCCTCCCGGCCCTTCGCGTTGTAGAACGCCGGCAGTCGGTAGTACTTCTCCAGGAGCTCGTCGACGAAGGCCGCGACCCGGAGCAGGTAGTCGCCGCAGGTGTCCGCGATGAGGACGTCCTGGGTGCGGAGCTCGAGGACTTGGTCGTCCCTCTCGAGCGGTTCCCCGTGGATGTCCCGCTCGTAACCCAGCCGGCGGGCCAGCTCGACCCGGATGCCCGCCTCCTTGGGCGTGAAGTGCGTGAGCGGGAGGTTCGTCATGTCGTACCGGGTCGTGCCGTCCTTGAAGACCCAGATTTCGTGCTTCGCGCGGAGGATCCCCTTCTCCAGAGGCTCCGGCGTCTTCGTCTTGGAGATCATGCCCATGACGGCCTTGATCTCCGGGGCCCGGGACTCACCGAGTCGTTCCAGGGCGAGTCGCAGGACGTCGGGGAGCGGGATCTTCTGACGGGCCGGAAAGCCGCGGGGGACCGTGTGCCCTCCGCAGGAGCATTCGGGGAGGAACCAGCGCTTGCCGCAGCGTGAGCACACGCGGAGTCCGACCTCCACCTCGAGGACATCCTTCTGGACCGCCTCGGAGACGAGCCGCTGGGCGCCGCCCTCGTGGCCGATGGGGAACAGGGAGTGCGGGGCGGGCTGCATTTTCCGCGGCGCCGCCTTCTCAGGGCGGGCCATGCGCGCCCCGATTCGGGTCGGGCCACGGGCCTTCATGGGGAACCCCGCGAGCGCGGAGACGTACGCCAGGGGTTCCTCCGCGACCGGCTCGTCGCGGAGGGTGAGCTTCCCGTCCGACCGTTCGACGCCGAGGCAGGCCAGGAACGGGTCCGTGTGGCGCTCCAGGGCCACGCGGCCCTCATGGAGGCGGAACGGGGCTCCCAAGCGGACGAGGAGCTCGCGCATGTCCTCGTCCGCGGGGAGGCTCAGCCGGTCCTCGGCCAGGGATCCCTGGGACGCGACGAACTCGCGGAGATGGCGCAGCTCCTCGACGGTCAGGTCGTGCCAGAAGAGGTTGTAGCGGGGATGGAGCGGCACGCCGAAGTGGCGGGACCAGTCCAGGGCCTGCGCCGCGGTCGCGCCCTCCCAGCCGGGGGGCAGGGAAATGACCTTCTCCGCGAGCAGCTGGCCGTACCATTCCAGGCAGAACGCGCCGGGCATGAGGACGTGGTTGTTCTCCAGGAACTCCCCGTAGGGGACCAGGATTTCCCCCAGGTCCGCGATCACCCGGACGTCGGGAGCGAGCCGCTTCGCCGCTGCGGCGTCGTCCACCTCGACGAAGTCGCCCGACTTCAGGACGACGAGCGGTCCCTCGATTCGGTCGCACGCGGTGATGGCCCCCGCCTTCCCGGGGCGCTCCGTCTTGACCTGGGTGCCGATGGCGATGAAGTCGTCCAGGATGTGCATGGTCGCCGGGTGCATGGCCAGGGCGGCCAGCCCCGTGGCCCGCGTGCGGCCGTAGCGGAGTCGCAACCCTCCCGGACGGCTCGGGTGGCAGAGGACGGGCCGCCCGGCGACGATGTCCTGGATGAACTTCTCGTTGGGACCCACGCCGAGGTCGTCCTTGGTCTCCTCCGGGTGGACGGCCTTCCCCTTCAGGTAGGCATCGATGAACTCCCACCCATCGATCTTGAGCTTCTTCACGTGCTTCTGGATCTTGGGCGCCTTGAGGCACATGCCGTCCGCGATGACGAGGCACGCGCCCCCACGGATCCGGTTCGTCTCGATGCGAGGGAGGTCGCGGTACCCGCTGATCTCCGCCTCCTCGGTCCCCTCGCCGTTGATCCCCACGGGACACCTCGAGACGATGAGGACGATCTCCTCGTCCTTGGGGGTGTACTGGAGGTGCTGGGCCTGCTTGTAGAGCGGGATCTCCTCCTTGTACCGCTCGACCTCCTCCCGCGTGGGTTGGTACCTCCCGATGCCCAGCTCCCGCCGCACGACGTCTGCGATGAGGACGCTGAGCGCCTGCCCCGTGCCGCCCGCGGAGCGGATGGGACCCGCGTAGAACAGGTCCACGTAGTTTGAGCCGTCCCGGTTCTTCTTCACCTTGACGCCAGCGAGCCCTTCGAGCGGCGCCACCAGGATGCCCTCCGTCAGGATCGCGAGGCCGACGCGGACCGCGCGCTCCACGGCCTTCTCCTTGTTCGGGGCGGGTCGCTGGGCCATCTCCTTGGCCACGAGGATGGCCAGCTCCTCCCGGTCGTGCTTCTTCGCGAGCTCTCGGATGCGCCGCGCGACGCCCTCCACGTCGTATTCATGGAGGAGCCGCTCCACGCGGGACGCGAGGTCGTCGGTCAGGGGGATCTCCACGTCCAGCTCGGGGTCGAACCCCTTGGCGCGGGCCGCGCGGGCGACGCGGTAGCTCGACTCGACTCCGTCTTGGAGTTTCTGGAAGTAGGACCGTACGTCCTCTGACGCGATGGGGGAACTCATCTCATCCCTTGGGAGAAAGAGAAGCGGGCCGCCGTATCCCCAGGTCGCGTATATTTCTTTTGCAGGTCCGCTGCGTCTGTGCATCGTCATCCGCCGTGGACGGTCGAGCAAGGCTTATGCGCGACGGCCGTGTGCGACGGATCGTGCTCGAGGTGAAGGACGCGAAGACGTTCCAGAGGCAGGTCCTTGAGTCCAAGGAACCTACGGTCGCGCTCTTCTGGGCCACATGGTGTCCTTTCTGCCGGCGGTACAAGCCCGAGTTCGACAAGCTCGCCGCCCAGCACGCGTGGCGGTTCGCGAGCGTCTACCTGGACGACGAGTCCAACCCGCTCTGGGACGATTACGCCGTCGAGGTGGTCCCCACCCTCGCCCTGTTCCGCGACGGGAAGCTCGTGGACCGCCAGGACGGCATCCTGGGATACGGGCTCGACCGCAGGGCCACGGAGGCCTTCGTGACCCGTGCGGCCTCCATGATCTCCTGAGGACTCCGTCTCACCGCCGATTCTCAGGTCGCCACGCTTTTAATGCCCTTCCCTCGATGGAAACGCGTGCGCAAGATTAAGAGCGGAATCTACGGACTCAACCCGCTCTTGGACGGCGGCGTGAACGAGAATTCGACCACCGTCGTCATCGGCCGCTCGGGCGCAGGCAAGACGACCATCGCGACCCAGTTCATCCGCCGCGGCCTGCAGGACGGCCAGGAAGGCGTCTTCGTCTCGTTGGACGAGAACAAGGAGCAGATCATCCGCGAGGCCGTGGAGATGGGGTGGTCCGACATCCTGGACTACCTGGACGACGAGCTGCTCGTCTTCATCGACGCCTCGGGTCGGGAGTTCTCCAACTTCATCCGCAAGGAGTTGCCCGCCTTCGTCGCGGACTGGAAGGGGAGCAACGCGCGCATCGCGATCGACCCGCTGACCCCCGTCCTCTGGTCCACGAAGGACCTGTACGAGCAGCGGGACCTGATCGGGTTCATGTTCAAGGAGACGCGGAAGGTGGGCACGGTCCTGTGCACCCTGGAGGAGCACGGGGCCACGGACCTCACGGGCCCGGAGACCGTGATCCCCATGTACCTCGCCGACTGCGTGATCCACCTGCGGTTCGACCACGTCGCGGCGAAGCACACGCGGGAGTTGCAGATCATCAAGTGCCGCAACAGCCGGCACGACCAGGAGCCCCACCCGTACGAGATCCTCAAGGGACTCGGGATCGTCCTCCAGGACGTGGACCTCCACCGGACCGCGACGGCCAAGGTTCCGTCCCAGCTGCGGCAGATGCTCCTCACCCGCGCGATCCCTAGGGACGTGCGGGACCGCCTCGAGAAGTCCCTGGACAGCCTGACGGACGAGGACTTCCGGACCCTGAAGCCGGAGCAGGTCCTCGAGCTCATCCTCCAGGAGTATACCGCGGGGGGATGAGATGGCCCCGGGACTCGGGCGCGCCCTGCAGACCGTCCTGGCCCAGGAGGGTCCCGGCGAGAACCTGGACATCGAGGGCCCGAGCCTGGCCAACGCCCGGCGCCGCCAGCTCTTCCGCTACCTCTGCCTCCGCCCGTGCGCGCGGGTCGGGGAGATCGGCCGCGTCCTCGCCATGTCCCACGCGACGGTCCGGTGGCACGAGCGGGACCTCCTGGAGAACGGGTACATCGAGCTCGATGGAGGGCGGGTCTTCCCCCGCGGCCTGATCGATCCGGAGGACGCCGTCCTGTTCGCCGTCCTCGCCACACCGGGCCGCTCCGCGATCCTCATGGCCTGCTATTCGAAGCCGGGGATCCCCCTCCTCGATCTCGCGGCCGAGGTGGACCTGACCCGGCAGAGCGCGAGCAAGATCGCGTCCGAGCTCTCCGATTTGGGGCTCGTGACCCTGGTCGAGGACGGCCGCTTCCGGCGGCACTACCCCACGGAGCTGCTCGCGCGGAAGCGCGAGGCGAACCGCCCGCGCGCCCGGGCCTTCGCGGACGCCTTCACCCGCCGGCTCGGCGAGGAGGGCCTATCGCCTGAGGTGCTGCGGTCCGAGGACGGCGTCGTCCTGGTGCGCTTCGGGTCGGGCGGGAAGCACGTCGTGCTCGACGTCCCCTTGGACCCTTACATGACGGCGTGGAAGTCCGAACCCTGAGCGAGACATGGTAACGGATTGGATATTCACCGTGATACGCTGGATACAACCCCCTTATTAGGGGAACCCCAAGCCCCTCGCGTAGATGGACGAGAGCTACCTCGAGTGGCTACGAGTTCTCCCCGGCTTCTCGGCGGAGAAGGCCCGCAGGGTCGCGGAGCGCTTCCCGACCTTCGAGCACCTCCGCGCCGCCACCCCCGAGGAGCTCGCGTCCGTGGAGGGCCTGTCGCCCCACGACCTCGAGGCCCTCCACCGCATGGCGCGCGACCCCCGCGGGCGCGATGCGGACGGCCACCTGTTCCTCTGTCCCGAATGCGGCTCCTTCGCGGGCCCCGCGTCCACGGAGTGCCCCTTCTGCGGGGTCTCCTTCGAGGAGGTCGAGGAGGCCTCCGCCGTCCAGGAGCTCGACGCGTTCCTCAAGGACGAGGAGGAGCCCGCCCTCCTGTGCACGACGTGCGGCGCGGTCATGCCCCGCGGCGCGACCCAGTGCGACGTCTGCGGCCGCACGTACACGCCGCGGGAGGCCGCGGTCCTCCCCGGCCTCTCCGCCTTCGTGGACGAGACGTCCCGCTTCTGCCCCCACTGCGGCGCGTACATGGAGGCCGAGGCGGTGGAGTGCGCGATCTGCGGGAGCAACCGGGCCTTCGTGCCCGAGGCCCCGAAGAACGGCCACAACGGGCACGGGCTCGCGGAGGGCTTCCTCTCCCGGTGGCAGCGGGTCGCGGAGGCCGCGCCCGTCTCCGAGATGGACCGTCTCTCCGAGGAGCTGGAGCAGTACGAGAAGATCCTGGAGGCCGACCCCGCCCTGGAGCGCGTCTGGGCGAAGCGCGGGCGCGTGCTCGCCCAGATGGGACGCGCGATCGAGGCCGCGGAGAGCCTGGCGAAGGCCGCGGACCTCGACCCGGTCCGCGACGAGCAGTACCGTCTCGAGGTCCTCGACATCCTGGGTGCCAAGGGCGACATGTCCTTCCTTCCCCCTCGCTGGGCCCAGCCCCGCGCGACGGCCGCGCCCACGGCGGCGAGCCTGCGGCTCGTCGATGCGCTCCAGCACTACGAGGCGCTGCTCCAGGAGGACCCCGAGCTCATCGTGGCCTGGCGGACCAAGGGCGAGATCCTGGGCCGGCTGGGCCGCGACGAGGAGGCTCGGGCCTGCTTCGCCCGCGCGGATTCCCTGGAGCGGCACGAGGACGACCTCCTCCGGGCCCGCGTCTCGGGCCTCCGCGCTCCGGGCATCACGCCCGGCGGTCTCTCCGTGGCGGGCCGGACCAACGGAATCGGCGGGGGCCACGTGAACGGCCGCACGAACGGGCGCACGAACGGCCGCGTGAACGGGCTTGCCGAGGGCCGCGTGAACGGGCTGACCAACGGGGCGGCCCACGGCCGCGGTGCGACGAACGGCCTCGGCGGATTCACGAACGGCCGGACGAACGGTCTCGTGAACGGCAACGGCTTCACGAACGGGCGGCGGGGCCGCTACGGGCCGTCCCGCGTCCCGGCCCAGCCCCACTGGGCGCGGTCCCTGGTCGGGATCGCCGCGGTGATCGCCCTCATGGTCCTTGTCCCCGTCCTCGCCAGCGTCCTCTCCCCCGCTCCCGGCGGCTATGCGCCCATCGCGATCGACCACAACTTCGGCGAGTGGGCGCGCTACACGGCGTACGTGAACGCGCCGCCGACGAACCTGAACAACCCAGACATCAACCTTCTCCAAGTCAAGGTCGCAACGGACGCCTCCAGCCTGTACGTCTATGCCCAAGTCCAGGGCCTGTTCTTCCAGGCCCCGTGGACGAACGGCACGGAGAGCCTCCTCGTCTTCGTGGACACGGACCGCAACTCGAACACGGGCTACCCGGTCGGAGACCTAGGCGCGGACCTCCTCGCCGTGGTCACGGGCTGGGACGGTCAGGTCCGGAGCACGGCGCGCTACGTGTTCAACGAGACGGGCGTGGCGCGCTCGAACGATTTCCGCCGCTTCCTGCCCGCAGGGAGTGTGGACGCCGCGTTCCAGGGGAACCAGGCCGAGCTCCAGATCCCCATGGACACGGACCCGTCCGTGGCGCGCCTCCTGGTGTACACCGCGGACAACCAGGGCAACCGGGACAGCATGATCGGGATCATCCGGTCCGCCCAGCCCACGATCGTCGTGTCCCAGGACACGGTCGCGCCGGACACGGTCCGCACGACGCCCCTGCCCGTCCTCCGCGTCTCCCTGTCGGCCATGGGCGGCGTGCCGACGGTGACCTCCCTGTCCCTCGTGCGGCAGGGCAGCTCCTTGGACGCGGCGAACGTCTCCCTCTACCAGGACGACGGCAGCGGCGTCTTCCACGCGAACGAGACGCTCCTGACCGCGGTGCCCCTCGGCCCGACGTCCACTCGCCTGCCCGTGAACCTGAGTCTTTCCCGGCCCGTGACCCTCTGGGCCGTGGTCTCCTGGCCGTCCTTCACCCCGGAGACGACGTTCGGACTCCAGGTCGCGGCCGCGATCGGCAACGGCACCTCGAGCCTGACGCCGCCGAACACGGGCCTCGTGTACCTCGGCGCGGCTCCGGCCACGCCGACCGTGGACGGCGCGTTCGGGGACTGGGCGGGCCGCGCGTACGGCGCCGACCCCGTGGGCGACGTGGTGAACCGCACGGGCAGCTTCGTGTACGACGCGAACGTGGACCTGACCGCGGTGGCCGTGGACCGCAGGGCCAACCTCACGGGTTTCGCGCAGGTCGACGGACGGATGCTCGGCGGCGAAGACATCCCCAACGAGGCCCTGCGACCCAGCCCCAACGCGCCGCCTCCGGGGAACATCAGCAATGTGACGCCGCCCTACGTGCCCCAGGTCGGGTACGATGTCCTGTACGCGTACATCGACGCGGACAATTCCTCCCTGTCGGGCCTCGGGGCCACCACCGGTACCCGGACCTACGGTTTCGACTACGCTCTCGCGGTCACCGGCCGCAACGGGACCGTCGTCTCCAGCGCCCTCTACACGTACGCGCCCTCGGCCAACGGCACGTGGTCCTTCGTCCGGCCGATTGCCGCGGCGCTCGACGCGCACCGGATTGAGTTCGGGCTCAACGCGACCGCGATGAACCTGACGCCGGCCTACCGCGTCGTGTTCTACGCGACGGACTGGCGCCTCCAGTACGACGTCGCCCTCCCGGACGCCGGGGTCCGCTTCTTCGCCCTCGCCTCGCAGGCCGTCGCGACCACCGTGGTGATCAATGAGATCTCGCCGCAGCCGAACCCCGAGTGGGTCGAGATCGCGAACCCGACGGCCTCGAGCGTCAACCTCCAAGGATGGAGCCTGAACATCGTGAAGGGAGGGAAGTTGGTCCCCATCTGGACGTTCGGGAACGTCGTGCTGGGCCCCTTCGGCTCCGCGAGCGAGTACCTCGTGGTCGTGCCCCCGAAGAACTCGCTGCCCAACGGGCTGAACACGCTGTCCCTGAACATGGGGACCGTGGTCATCGATCAGACGACGTACGCCGCGACCGTGGGCGGTTCCAAGACCTGGGCCCGGCTCAAGGACCCCCTGACGGGCCAGCCCATGTCCTCGTTCAACGGCGGGACGCCGTGGTATGTGTCCAACGTCCCGAGCCAGGGCCGGCCCAACGACCGCACCCGGCCCGTGCTGAGCGTCGTGAAGACGGCCAGTGCGGGCAGCGGGATGCCCGGAGACTACCTGACCTATACGATCTACGTGAACAACACGGGGGACGGCGTGGCCAAGCTGGCCTGGGTCAACGACACCCTGCCCAGCGGCGTGTCCTACGTGACGTCCAGCCCGGCGGCCGCCTCCGTATCCGGATCCACGGTCTCCTGGGCGTTGAGCAACGTGGCCCCGGGAACGCGAAGCCTCACGGTGACCGTCCAGGTCAACGGCAACGGTGCGGACGGATCCGTCCAGGTGAACCAGGCGACGCTCGCCTACACGGACCAGCTACGCGCGATGCAAGGCAGCGGACTGGCCTGGGCCAACTTCACCGTGGCGAGGCCCCAGATCACCGTCGTGAAGACGGTCACGCCGGCGAGCGCCACGGCGGGCCAGACCGTGACCTACACGATCTACTACAACAACACGGGCTCCTCGGCCGCAGGCAGCGTGAGCATCCAGGACACCTTGCCGAGCGGCCTGACCTATGCGGGCAGCAACCCCGCCCCGTCGGCCGTGAGCGGCCGCACGTACTACTGGAACTTCACCAACGTGGCGCCAGGGAACTACCGCATCACCCTGACGGCCACCGTGGACGCGGGGACGCCCACGGGCAACCTGGTGAACTGGGCCTACCTGAACTACACGTCCCTCCGGGGCTTCGTGCTCGGGGGGAGCTCCTCCTCCGCGATCGTCGCGATCCCCGAGCTCAGCGACTTCCTCTTCGTGCTCGCTGTGCCCATCCTCATCCTGGGCCTGCGTCGCCGTCGCGCACGCCGCCTCCAGGAGGCGGCAAAAGAAGGGTAGAGTGGCTGACAGCGTTCCATGAACCGGCGGCCGTTAGAGCGGCACGGTTCGTCGTCCACCACAAGGATGGACGGCTAGCGTACCTAGGCCGCCGGTCCAAGCCCCGGTCAGGCCGGGGCGGGCTTCCCACGGGCTCGCGCACCGTAGTACCGCAGGGAACGTGGGCGGGCTTAACTTCCGGGTTCGGGATGGGACCGGGTGTATCCCCGCCGCCATGGCCGTCAAACCACTGCTGAGCCCGCCCAGCGTGGACGCGGTATTTCAGGGTTTTGGTCTAGGGGTGCGGCAGGACGGCGGTCAGGAAGCCCAGCATGAGGTTCCCCACGAAGAAGGCGAGGAGGAAGCCCACGAGGAGGGGGACCATGAAGGGGACCTTGGGCTGGACCCACACGCGGTCCGCGCCCGCGGCCCGGAGCTTCGTGATCTCCTCAGACTCGTCCGCACGGTGGGAGGGGAAGAGGACCGCGACCCGCTCGCCGCGGCGGTCCACCCGCTCCATGAGCCAGACGTGGGGCGGGAGATGGTCCAGGGAGGCCTTCGTGCCGAAGAAGGCCTGGGGCAGCTCGAGGTCGCCGCGGACCGCGTTCACGATCAGGTAGGCGACGGGCACGACCAGGAAGAGGATCGCCGCGTTCACGAGGACGGTGAGGGAGAAGGGGAAGAGGAGCTGCATCGTGCTCCGGACGCTTGCGGGTACCGTCAGGAGCGGGAAGGGCGAGGCGTCCGGGTAGAGCGGCACGAGAATGGTGAGGGCCAGCATGGCCTTCGCGTCCGCGCCCCCCCGGAGCAGTCCCGTCTGGTAGAAGAGCTGGTAGATCAGGATCAGGACGGATACGGACGCGAGCTCCGGGATGGGGACCACCCGTGCGAAGGCGGGAAGCATCATGGTGTCCACAGGATTCGGGAGAAGCACGCCGCCGAACCATGCGGCAGCGGCGGCTACCAGCACGAGAAGGCGGGCGGGCTTCAGATGCACGCCATCCTCGTCGAGGATAGGCTTGCCGTAGAACACGGCATAGAACAGGATGGCCGCCGATCCAAGCAGGAGCCAGTGATTCGCAGCATAGAAGGAGGTCGCGATATCTAGCGCGAGTACCAGGAGGCCCACGGTGCCGAACGCGATCCAGAGAAGATCCCGCACCCGCCGCGTGCGGACGTCGAGGAAGGCCGCGACCGCGAGGAACCCGGCGCCGAGGACGAGGCGCGCGACCGCGAACGCGTCCACGCGCGCGCATCGTGGGTTGCTTATTTCAAGCGTTCGACCTGGGAGCCCGGGAGCGAAACGCGGCCGCATCCCTCAGGGCCAGGCGGTCCGTTCGCGCCGTCGCCGTCGCGACGGCCGTGTGACTCAATCTCGACCATTGAGCCGCAAACGACTATATACCGCCTGTCGAATTGCATCCCGCAACGGAGGGATTCTCGTGTTCCTCCGTGCAGCCGGACCCCGATGAGCGAGCCCCGTCGCATGAAGGTGAAGGTCTGCCTGGTCGGCGAGCACGCCGTCGGGAAGACCTCCCTGATCAAGCGCTACGTGCTGAACGAGTACGACGACCGGTACATCGTGACCCTGGGGGCCAAGGTCTCCAAGAAGGAGATGCTCCTGGAGCCCAAGGGCGCGGAGCCCGTGCAGATGGACATGACGATCTGGGACATCATGGGCTCCAAGGGCTTCCGCGAGCTCCTGCGCGAGGCGTACTTCCACGGGGCCCAGGGCATCCTGGCCGTGGCCGACATCACGCGCTACGACACCCTGGAGGACCTGGATTCCTGGGTCGAATCCGTCTTCCGGACGGTCGGCGAGATCCCCGTGGTCTTCACGGTGAACAAGATGGACCTCAAGGACCAGGCCGCCTTCGGGGAGGAGCAGATCAAGCAGGCCACGGAGGCCTTCGACGCGCCGTACTTCTACTCCTCCGCAAAGACGGGGGAGAACGTCGAGCACGTCTTCCGGAGCCTCGGGGAGACGATCGCCAAGGGCGCCCCCTCGGCCGAGGCGTGACCCGTTCCATAGCCTCAAGTAGCGGCCGCAAATTCTCCGGGTGTGGCCACTTCTCCCCGCGTCTCGGACTCCGTGCGCGTCCGCGTCACGCGGGACCTAGGTCTCTTCGACGTCAGCATGGCCGCGGTCGGCAGCATGGTGGGCGCGGCGGCCTTCCTCCTCCTCGGGGCCACGTTCGGCGTCGCGGGGGGCTATTCCCTCGTGAGCTTGGCCATCGCGGCCGGGATTGCCCTCCTGGGCGGCATGGCGTACGCGGAGCTCGCGTCGGGCCGGCCCGACGCCTCGGGCGGAGCCTACGTGTGGGTCCGGTCCGCCCTCCCGCCGCCGAGTGGATTCCTGAGCGGATGGCTGTCCTGGAGCGGCGCCATGGCCACCGCCTCGCTCAGCGCCCTGGGACTGGGTCTCTTCCTCATGGAGCTGGTCCAGCCCTCCGCGGACTACTTCGCGGCGACTCCGCCGCTGGCGCCTGTGGTCGGGGCGCTCGTGCTGGCCGTGGCCGCGGCGACCCACGTGATCCGCCTCCACCTGTCCGCGAAGTCCCTCGCCCGGCTGACCCTGGTCAAGCTCGTCCTCATCGTCGCGCTCCTCGCGATCGGGCTCGAGGCCATCGTGCCCGGCGCGTCGTCCGGGTTCCCGTCGGCCTCGGTGGCCCCCGCGGGCCTCATGGGCGTCGTCCTGGGCGCGGGCATCTTCTTCATCGCGTTCCAGGGCTTCGAAGTGGTGGCCCAGCTCTCGGACCAGGCGAAGGCGCCCGAGCGGACCGTGCCGCGCGGCATCTTCCTGGCCGTAGGCCTCTCCTTTGGCGTGTACGTCCTGCTCTTCCTCGCCGTCCTGACGAATGTCCCCGCGGCCCTGGTCGCCGGATGGCCGGCCTGTGCCGCGTGCCACGGGGCGTCCGAGGACATGTTCTTCGCGGGGCTGGCGAACTTCGCGGTAGGCCAGCCCTGGATCCGGGTCGGTTTCCTCGTCCTGGGCATCGTCTCCATGTATGCGGCCCTCAACGCGAGCATCACGTCCGCCGTGCGAACGTCGTTCAGCCTGGCCCGCGATGGGCTGCTCCCGTCCGCCTTGGCCAAGGTCGGCCCGCGGGAGGTTCCGCCCCTCGCCCTCGTCCTCACGGTCTTGGGCGCCGCGATCCTCCTGGTCCTGAACATCGAGACGATCGCGATTCTGGCCGGGCTGGCCTTCCTCGGCCTGTTCGCCTTCGTGCACGGCACCGTGGTCGCCCTCCGGCGCCGGGAGCGGCGGGGCCACCCCGGGTTCCGCATGCCCCTCGTGCCCGTCCTCCCCATCCTTGCGGTGGCCCTCAACTTGGCCGTAGGGGCGCTCCTCGTCAACTATCCCGCCACGGGGGGCTCCGTGATCCCGCTCGCGACGGGCGACATTGGGACGTACGTCGGACTGCTGTGGGTCGCCGCGGGCCTGATCTACCACTACTTCGCCGGCGGGCGACAGGCCCTCAAGGACCGCCCCGTGCCCTCCCGCTCCGACGTGACGACCGTCCTGACCACCGCGGAGGACCAGGTGGAGCTCGAGCGGTACCGGGTGTTCCTGCCCCTCCGCGAGTTCACGGACACGGAGCTCGTGGACTTCGGGGCTCGGGTGGCCCGCGCGAGGAACGGCGAGCTGAGCCTCCTGAACGTGGTGGAGATCCCGAGGAACCTGCCGCCCAAGGCCATCCGCTTCCGGTACGTGGATGACCGGATCCGCGGCATGCAGCAACTCGCGAAGATCGGGGTCAAGCGCGGCGTGGACACGCGCCCCGTGGTCAAGATCGGGTACAAGCCGTACGAGATCATCTTGGACACGATCCGCGAGGAGGCGGTCAACCTCCTGGTCATGGGGTGGCGCGGCGAGCGGACGGAGGGCGACCGCCGGATCCTGGGGAGCAACATCGACTACCTGATCGAGAACGCGCCCTGCGACATCGTCGTGTTCAAGACGAAGGGGATCGAGCACCCGTTGCGGAAGATCGTGATCCTCTCGTCTCCCATCTGGAGCCTTCAGGGGGTCGGGGACCTCGCGCTGATCCTCGCCGCGGACGAGCGGCCCACAATCGACGTGGTGAGCCTCGCCGCGGAGCCGGCGGATGCGAGCCGGGTCAAGGCGGAGGCCACCCCCTTCCTGGAGAAGGCCCACAAGCTCGGAATCCCCGTGGACCACCGGATCGTGTACACCCGCGCGTGGGAGCCCATTGCGATCCAGGAGTCCGCGGAGGCCTCCCTCCTCCTGATCCAGGCGTCGTCCCCCGGAGGGCTCCACCGGTACTCCCTGAGCCCCGTGGAAGACCGCATCGTGAAGCTGGCCAAGTGCCCCGTGCTCATCCTTCGCCGCGGGACGCCGCCGTCATCGGGATGACGCCGGCCCCACGGGCCGGATGTCCGCCGCCGCGAAGAGCTCCTGGACGCGGAAGACCAGGGCGGACTTGATCTCCTTCATGCGCTCGGGCTGGTCCGTGTAGGCGAAGAGCTGATACAGGATGGAGGCGCCCTCGATCTCCTTGCCGAAGACCTCCGCGGGCCGCTCCTTCACGATGCCGTCCGTCTCCGCCGCGGCCTGGAGGAGCAGCGCCTTCACCCGGTCGTGGGCGACTTCGAAGCCCATGGGCACTTCCACGAAGATTGCGTAGGGCTTGGACCGGGAAAAGTTCACCACGGAGGTCTGGAGGAGCCGCGTGTTGGGGACCTGAACGATCTCGTTCCGGAGGGTGCGCACGGTGGTCAGGGAAAGGGTCATGCCCAGGACGTCGCCCACGAGCTCGTCGCCGATCTTGATCCGCTGGCCCACGTCGAACGGGTCCGTCCGCATCAGGGTGAATCCGGCCAGCGCGTTCTGGATCGGGGAGAACGCGAAGAAGGCCAGGGCGATCATCAGGGTCACGAAGCCCACGGCGAAGATCACGAGCCGGTCCCCGCTCAGGACCAGGGCCAGAATGATGAAGAGGAGGACGACCGCCCCGATGATCCACACGGCGTACCGCGCGACGCTCTTCAGCTCGTCCAGGGCGCGGGGCGAGAACTTCGCGCCATGGTGCTTCATGTCCTCGAAGATGGAGTCCACGAACCGGTCCGCGACGACGATGGCCAGGAGGCCCGCCAGGATCCCCAGGAGGGCGATGGGCTCGATCCCGGGAATCACGCCGACCGTCTGCTGGATGGCGGACTGGTCGGAGGCGGGCAGGGCCCGGATGCTCCCCAGGACCGCGGCGACCAGCGCGACGATGTAGATGATGTACTTCAGGACGATCTCCGCGAACGCGAGGGCGCCCGCCGGCGCGACGCGCCGGGGCTTCGCCTTGAGCTCTCCGCGGAGGTACGCGCCGAACCGGTGGAGGACGCGGACGACGACGGCCGCGATGAAGAGGACGAACACGAAGACGAACAGGGCGGGGACGCGGGCCACGAAGGCGGCCAGGAGATCGTGGAGCGCCGCCGAGCGGGTCTGGGCGATGGCCAGGATGGCGATGGCCATGAAGGCGATCCACACCGCCTCGAGGACGCGGTGCACGAAGTCCAGGGTGGTCCGGTCGAGCCAGGCGCTCTCAATGGTCTTCAGGTACTCGAAGTAGCGGCTCATCCAGCCGAGGATCCACATCATGAGCCCCGCCAAGACCACGATGAGGACGATGAGCGGGAGGAAGTCCACGAACACGGAAAGGATGTCCCCGCCCACTTGGAATGGCAACGCGGACAGGACGGAGGTCACGCGGCGGCAACCCGGCGGCGGCGATATAGCTTTGACGTGAGCCTTTGAAATACCCCCGGCGGCCGTCGGCCTCCGCGAGGCCCGACGGGTTCACGGGAGTCGGAGGACCGCCGTGGCCTTGAGGTAGAGGAACACGGAGGTCCCGGGCGTCAGGCCGAGCTCGGCCAGGGACCCGGGCGTGACCGCCACATCCAGGCGCAGTCCGCGGCCCACCCGGACCCGGAGGAGGGCGCGCATCCCGTCCGGTCCGTGCACGGACTCGATTCGGCCGCGCAGCACGTTGCGCGCGCTCGACGGGAAACGCTCCCGCGCCACGACGACGGCCTCGGGCTCGATGCCCACCCGCACGGGCTCCCCCTCGCGGGCGGCGAAGGTGACGAACAGAGACCCGCCTCCGTCCAGGAGGACGCGGGGCTGGGGCGCGTGACGCCACGTTCCCGCGAAGACGTTCGCCTCCGCGGGGCGATTCACCCCCACCCCGGACCCGAGTCGGAGCCCACCTGCGCCCTGGGACAACACCCGACGGCCCAGGGCGGTCAGCACGGTCTGGCCCCGGCTCGCTCCCCCGCGCCGGGAGCGGACCACGGGGGCGCCCAGGGCCCGCGCGAGCCGCCGCAGGCGGTACATCCCCCGGTCCCGGGAGATGGAGACGCGGGAGCACGCCTCGACGATGCTCCGGGTCGCTCGGAGTGCGGCGAGCAGGTCGACGTCCAACGGAGTCACGTAGAGCTCACGCGGAGCGCGAGACCGTCGCGGGGTCACGGGCACCTCCTTCCAGCGGGAGGAGCGCGTCGTCCTCCACGCGAATCCAGACGTCGGCGCCCCGGGCGGGCGCCTTCCCGTCCGTCACGTCGCCGGGCCGGGTCGCGCGGAGGCGGAGGCCGTCCAGATCCGCCCAGAGCTCCGTGCCGCGGGGGGTCCGCCGCACCCGGACGAGGGACCCCTTCCATCCCTCGCCGGGATCCCAGGACCAGCCCACGCGTTCGGCGGGGACGCAGATCCCTTGTCGGCCCGCACGGCCGCCCAGCCATCGCGCGAACGCGGAGGGCGAGGCCTCCAGGTCCGCGCGGAGGTACACGTTCTCGATGCCCAGGAACCGGGCGACGAACGGGGTGGGAGGCCGCACAAGGAGGTCCTCCAGGGGCCCGAAGAAGGCCTCCCGGCCGCCGTCGAGGACGAGGCACCGGTGGGCGAGGGAAAACGCGGTGCCGGGGTCGTGGGTCACGAGGAGGAGCGGCAGCCGCTCGTCTTCCAGGACGCCGCGCAGCAGGTCGAGGAGCTCGTCCTGGGCCTGGGCGTCCAGGGCGGCCAGGGGTTCGTCCCAGAGGAGCAGCCGCGGCTCCGCGGCCAGGGCCCGGGCCATGGCCACCCGCTGCCGCTCGCCACCGCTGAGTTGTGCGGGGTATGCGCGGGCGAGGGGTTCCAGCCGGAACCGGTGGAGCATGGCCCACGCCCGGTCCTCCGCGTCGCGCGCCCCCCGGAGGTCCGCGGCGTACCGCACGTTCTGGAGGACGGTCCGGTGGGGGAGCAGAGCGTATCCCTGGGGGACGTAGCCTAGACCGCGGTCCTCGGGAGGACGGCCGGCGCAGTCCTCCCCGTCGATGCGGATGCGGCCCGCGGCGAGCGGGAGGAAGCCCGCGAGCGCGCGGAGCAGGGTCGTCTTGCCCGCCCCGGAGGGACCGACGACGGCCACGGCCTCGCCGCGCTCCGCCTCCAGGTCGACGGGACCCAGGCGGAACGCGGCCTGGGCGGCGCGGAGGCCCTCGGCGGAGATCGCGCTCATGGGACGCTCCCCGGCCCGAAGGCGATCGGGAAGAGCCGGCTCCCTCCGATGCGGACCACGAGGAAGAGCACGAAGGCGACGAGGACCAGGAGGGACGCCACGGCCGTCGCACCGGCGAGGTCCCCCATCTGATACAGGTTGTACACGAAGACGGAGACGGGCGCGGTCACCGGGCCCCCGTAGGGCGGGGCGGGATAGACCGTGTACGCGAGGATCAGGAAGCCGCCGATCTCGCTCACGGATCGCGCCCAGGTGAGCACGGCCCCCGCCGCGATCCCGCGGAGCGCGAGGGGAAGCGTGACCGTGGCGAAGGCCTCCCCGGGCGACGCCCCGAGGCTCCGGGAGACCTCGATGAGATCCTGTCCGACCGTGTGGAACGCGGCCGCGCTCGCGAGGACCGTGTACGAGGCGCTCACGTACACCATGACGAAGACGACGCCCCAAATCGTGTCGAACACGGAGAGCCCCATCGCGGAGGCCAGCGCGCCCACGGGCGAGCCCGGAGCGAACAGGAGGAGGAGGGCGAGCCCCGCGATCAGGTGGGGTAGGACAATGGGCAGCGTGATGAGGGACTCGAGCACGGACTTGCCCCGGAAGCTCCGGCGGGCGAGGACGTATCCGAGGGGCACCCCCAGGAGCACGGAGATGGCGAGGGCCAAACCCGACGCCAGGAGGGTGAAGCCGAGGGACGTCACCACCGCGGGGTCCGTCGCGGCGCGGAGGATCCCGCCCGCCGGCGTGAAGACCAGGAGGGCGAGGAGCGGGAGGACAAGGAGGAGGACGAGGGACGCGGAGGTGACCCAGGACAGACCCCGCACCGCGCGGTCCAGGGGACGGACTCCTCGTCGCCGGCGGTCCGGCCCATCCGTTCCGACTCCCGGAAGGCGAGGGAGCATCCCATCGCCTCAGCCGAGGGCCTGGGCGAGGCCGGGTTCCAGGGAGACGACGTCGGGACGGAGGAGCGCGGGCAGGGCCTCGACGCGGTCCGCCTGCGCGGGCACCAGAGGGACGAATCCGTTCGCCTCGAGGAGGGCGCGGCCGGGCGGGGAGACGAGCAGGTGCACGAACAGCTGGCCCAGAGTGGCGTTCGGGGCGTTCGCGGGCACGGTGACCCCGTAGGCCACGGGGAACCCGGTCTGGACGACCGTGCCGCTCCCGGTGAGGAGGGTCGTCGAGGCCTGCGCGTATCCGGCGATCCGGACCGGGTCGAAGCTCCCGAGGTTCACCCGCGGATCTAGGGAGACGTAGGCCAGACCGTGGGAGGTCGCATAGGCCTCGTACGTGAGGAAGGCTTGGACCTGGTGGGTCTGGAGCAAGGTCGCGGCCTGGGTCTCCGGGACGACGCGGGTCGTCGCCGGGTTCGCGACGGCGAGGCTACCGGGCGGGGTGGTGAAGAAGTGACCGTAGACGGCATCCAGGGAGCCGTTGAAGACGAGCCCCTGCAGCTCGAGGACGAAGATGGCGTTGTACCCGTTGGGGTCCACGGACGCGTTGGCGACTCCCAGTAGGGTGCCCGGGGCCTCGAGTCGGCTCACCCAGTTCGTCCCGTTGATCCCGGCGAACGCCGCCACGCTCGGGTCGTAGGCCAGGACCATGGGCGAGGATGCGAAGACCACCTCCCAGCCCGCCCAGGTGGGCTCGAGGGTCTGGGGGATGAGCCGCAGGTCGGCCGCCGCGGCCACGTCGTACGCGCCATGCAAGGCGGTGATGGCGGCCAGCGCGGCCAGGCTGCCCTGGTACTGCTGGGCCGAGGCGGGCACCTGCACGTCCGGGCTTTGGTTGCCGAGCAGGAACGCGACAGCCGGGAAGACGGTCCCCAGGGTTCCGGCCGCCGTGATGGAGAGCACGGGGGACCCCGGGGCCGCGGCGGACGGCACGGGTCCTCCCCGCAACTCGTACCCCGCGATGGCCCCCGCGAGGACGCACGCGAGGGCGAGCACTCCGGCCCAGAGCGGATGGATGGCGCGCATATCCGATGTGTCAACTCCCCACATCGGGAACGGCCCAACGGCCATAAAGATTTAGGAATACCAAAGTCCGCTCGGCCAGCTTCCCTGCGGAAGGCCGTCAGCCCGACGGCCGCGGGCGAATCGGCCGCGCTCAGATGAGCGGGAGGTCGATCGCCTCGACGCTGCCGACGTGAGGGATGGCGCTCAGGGCGCTCTCCAATTTCTCGCCCGCCCCGGAGGCGTCGTCGACCACGGCGAGGGCCAGGATGGCACGCAGGCCGAAGGCGACGTCCTTCTCCTGCATGCCCTTCAGCGCGGGGCCGACGGCCTTCTTGATGCCCTCGCGGATGGGGCCCAGATCCGTGCTCGCGTCCTCGGGCATGATGCGGTAGGTGATGGCGACGGACCCCATGGCAACGACCTCACGGGCCGATGAAGTTGCACGCCGGGCAGTGATAGGCCACGGACTGGTCGCGGCAGCGGGTGCACCGCCCGATCTTACCCTGGCCGCAGCTCGGGCACGGGAAGGTCGTGGTCCCCTTGCCCAGGAGCACGGCCCCACAGGAGGTGCAGCGGTTCTCCTCGGCGGGCACGGCGGCTTGGAAAGGGCGGGGTCTATAAAACGTTGTGGTCGCGGTCTGTCCCGGCCGACTTCCATCTACCGCGTCGTATAATAATCGGGATCGCGGCTCCGGGGAGCGATCCGGCGGGGCCTACCCGCCTTCCAAGGCCCGAAACGGCCGCAAAGTTTAACTACACCTGCGGGTGTGGCAGCGCTCCGCATGTCGCCGCCGCCAGCCCGAGGGCCCGTAGCTCAGCTAGGTAGGATGGCGATCCAACCGTCCCTAGAAAGAGCATCCGGCTTTTAGCCGCCCTTCGTCCAGAAGAGCGGAAGGAAACCGGGTGGTCCGGGGTTCGAACGGGCCCTGCGGCCCGCGCCGGGTCCCCGAAAATCCCCGCGGGCCCGTAGGGCTCCCGCGCGCGTGACATGCCAGGCCGAGAGTGAGGTCGCCCAGGGAGGAACCCCGTTGAGGTTCAATGTGCTGGAGCACCAGCTTGTACCAGAGCACCGCCTCGTCGCGGAGGAAGAGGCGGTAGCGCTTTTGAAGAAGCTCCGGATTACGAAGGACCAGCTCCCGAAAATCCACCGGAGCGATCCCGTGATCCAGGTCCTCGAACGCATCGAGGGCCCGATCGAGGAAGGGCGGATCGTCAAGGTCACCCGCTTGAGCGGGACCGCCGGAGTGTCCGAAGCATACCGTTTGGTCATCGGGAGGTAGAGCATGCGAGAACTGATTGACGCGTTCTTCCGAGAACGCTCCATTGTGAACCATCACATCGCCTCGTTCGATGACTTCCTGCCGACGATCGACAACCCCAACTCGCGGATGCAGCGGATCGTGGACAACCTCCGCTCCTCGCCGGAGGACGAACGCCGGGGCGTCATCAAGCTGGACGAGGACCGCACGGAAGGCGACGTGATCGAGATCCGGATCGGCCGGAAGCGCGACGAGCGCGGGCGGATCGACCTGGAGGCGAAGCCGACGATCACCCTCGGGCTGCCCGTGGTCAAGGAGGCCAACGGCGCGACGCATCCCCTGACCCCCATGGAGGCGCGCCTCCGGAACCTGAACTACACGGCGCCCATCTACCTGGACTTCACGGTCATCGAGAACGGGATCGAGCGGGAGCCGGAGCGGGTCCACATCGGCAACCTGCCCATCATGGTCAAGTCCAAGCGCTGCCTCCTGTACAAGGAGAACCTGGAGACGGAGGGCGAGCTGACCTTCGAGGAGTACAAGCGCAAGCTGATCGAGTCCGGGGAGGACCCGTACGACCCCGGCGGCTACTTCATCATCGGCGGCACGGAGCGCGCCCTGATCTCCCTGGAGGACCTCGCCCCCAACCGGGTCCTCGTGGAGTTCAACGAGCGGTACGGGCGGAAGGTCGAGGTGGCCAAGGTCTTCTCCCAGAAGGAAGGGTACCGCGCCCTCACCCTGATGGAGAAGCGGAAGGACGGGCAGCTCATCGTCTCCGTCCCCACGGCCTCGGGCCAGATCCCCCTGATCATCCTGATGAAGGCCCTGGGCATGGAGAAGGACGAGGAGATCTACAACGCGATCGTCTCCGCGCCCGAGATGGCCAACATCGTCTACGCGAACATCGAGGAGTGCCAGAACAAGAAGGTCTACCCGCCCAACGGGATCTTCACGAGGGACGACGCGATCAACTACCTGGAGAAGAAGTTCGCCACGGGCCAGGCCAAGGAGTACCGGATCAAGAAGGTGGAGTCCATCCTGGACCGGTCCCTGCTGCCCCACCTGGGCGACACCCGCGAGGACCGGATCAAGAAGGCCATCTTCCTGGGCCGCGTCGCGCGCACGATCCTCGAGCTCTCCCTGGGCAAGCGGCGCGAGGACGACAAGGACCACTACGCGAACAAGCGGCTCAAGCTGGCCGGGGACCTCATGGAGGACCTCTTCCGGGTCGCCTTCGCCAACGTGATCAAGGACCTGAAGTACCAGCTCGAGCGCTCCTACGCGCGCCACCGCGAGCTCAAGATCTCGTCCGCCATCCGACCCGATCTCCTGACCCAGCGGCTCCTGCACGCCCTGGCCACGGGCAACTGGGTCGGCGGCCGCGCGGGCGTGAGCCAGCTCCTGGACCGGACGTCCAACATGTCCGCCCTGAGCCACCTGCGCCGCGTCACGTCTCCGCTCACCCGGTCCCAGCCCCACTTCGAGGCCCGGGACCTACACCCCACCCAGTGGGGTCGGCTCTGTCCCAACGAGACGCCGGAAGGGCAGAACTGTGGCCTCGTGAAGAACTGCGCCCTGGTCATCGACGTGTCCGAAGGTTTCCCGGAGGACGAGGTCAAGCTCCTCCTCTCCGACCTGGGCACGAAGCAGGTGAAGGGCCAGCAGACCCAGCTCATCCGGGTCTACGTGAACGGGGACCTGGTCGGTCTCCACGAGGATCCCAAGATGCTTGTCGCGGAGATCCGCGAACGGAGACGTTCGGGTCTCCTCAGCCACGAGGTGAACGTCCGCTTCGACGAGAACATGGGCGAGATCATCCTGAACTGCGACGAGGGCCGCATCCGCCGGCCGCTCCTCGTGGTCAAGGACGGCCACCTCGTCCTCACGCCGAAGCACAACGACGACCTGAAGCTGGGTCGGCTCCGCTTCTCGGATCTCGTGCGGAACGGGGTCGTGGAGTGGGTCGACGCGGAAGAGGAAGAGGACGAGTTCATCGCGGTCTACCCGTACGACGTGCCCGCCCGCTGCAAGGAGTGCAGGCACCCCCTGAGCCGGAACGACGTGACCTGGGTCAACATGGGCACCCGCGACGAGGACTGCCAGCTCGAGTGCCGGTTCTGTCACAAGTCCTTCCACGTGAAGGGCTTCATCACGAGGGAGACGACCCATCTCGAGGTGGACCCCATGATCATCCTGGGCGTCGCCTCGGGCGTCATCCCGTACCCGGAGCACAACGCGTCCCCCCGCGTGACCATGGGATCCGGCATGGCCAAGCAATCCCTGGGGCTGGGCCAGAGCAACTACCGCCTGCGGCCCGACACGCGGAGCCACCTGCTCCACTACCCGCAGAAGCCCCTCGTCCAGACGGACTCCATGAAGTACGTCTCGTTCAACGAGCGCCCGGCGGGCCAGAACTTCGTCGTCGCGGTCCTGTCCTACCACGGGTACAACATGGAAGACGCCATCGTCATGAACAAGGCGTCCATCGACCGGGGCCTCGGCCGCTCGTCCTTCATGCGGACCTACCGCGCGGAGGAGCGCCGGTATCCGGGCGGCCAGGAGGACCACTTCGAGATCCCGTCGCCCGACGTCCGCGGGGCGCGGGCCGACCTGTCCTACGCGAACCTGACGCCGGACGACGGCCTCATCTCGCCCGAGGTCAAGGTGACGGGCGGCGAGGTCCTCATCGGCAAGACGAGCCCGCCGCGGTTCCTCGAGGAGGAGACGGATTTCCTCACGCCCCAGAAGCGGCGGGAGACGTCGGTCACCGTGCGCCACGGGGAGGAGGGTTGGGTTGACTCGGTCATGCTCACGGAGTCCGAGAACGGATCCAAGCTCGCCAAGGTGAAGGTCCGCGACCTCCGCGTCCCGGAGCTCGGGGACAAGTTCGCCTCCCGGCACGGACAGAAGGGGGTCATCGGGCTCATCGCGGAGCAGGTGGACATGCCCTTCACGGCGAACGGGATCATCCCGGACCTCGTGATCAACCCGCACGCCATCCCGTCGCGGATGACCGTGGCCCACGTCCTGGAGCAGATCGGCGGCAAGGTCGGTTCCATGGAGGGCCGTCAGATCGACGGCACGCCCTTCTCCGGCGAACGGGAGGAGGCCCTGCGCAAGGGCCTGGAGGAGAACGGATTCCGGTCCAACGGGAAGGAGATCCTCTATGACGGCCACACGGGCCAGATGATCCCCGCGGAGATCTTCATCGGCGTGATCTACTACCAGAAGCTCCACCACATGGTCTCCGGGAAGCTCCACGTCCGCAGCCGCGGCCCCGTGCAGATTCTCACCCGCCAGCCGACGGAAGGCCGGTCCCGCCAGGGCGGCCTGCGGTTCGGTGAGATGGAACGGGACTGCCTGATCGGCCACGGCGCGGCCATGGTGATCAAGGACCGCCTCCTGGACGAATCCGACGGGACGATCCAGTACGTCTGCGGCAACGTGGAGTGCGGCCACTTCGCGATCAAGGACCGCAAGGGCAACCTCCGCTGCCCCGTCTGCGAGAACACGTCCAAGATCTACCCCGTCCAGACGTCCTACGCGTTCAAGCTCCTGCTCGACGAGCTCCTCTCCTTGGGCGTCGTCATGCGGCTGCAACTGGAGGACATGCGATGATGGCCATGCGAGGCGTCACGAAGCGAATCCACGCGATCAAGTTCGCGCTGCTCAGCCCGGACGAGATCCGGCGGATGTCGGCGACCAAGATCATCACGGCCGACACGTACGACGACGACGGCTTCCCGATCGACATGGGCCTCATGGACTCCCACCTCGGCGTGATCGAGCCCGGCCTCCGCTGCAAGACGTGCGGCGGCAAGGTGGACGACTGTCCCGGCCACTTCGGGCACATCGACCTGGCCATGCCCGTGATCCACGTCGGGTACGTGAAGGACATCAAGAAGCTCCTCCAGGCCACGTGCCGACGCTGCGGGCGGCTCCTCCTCACGCGCCAGCAGGCCCTGGAGTACATGGCCGAGATGGAGCAGGTGGAGGACCTGGGCGGGGACATCACGGACGTCGGCCTTGTGTCCAAGGAGACCGCGCGGGAGGCCACGAAGCGCCAGCGCTGCCCCCACTGCGGCGAGGACCAGGGCAAGGTCACCCTGGACAAGCCCACCACGTTCCGCGAGGACGGCCACAAGCTCACGCCCAAGGAGGTCCGGGAGCGCCTCGAGCGCGTGCCCAACGAGGACCTCCGCGTGCTCGGGATGAACCCCGAGGTCGCGCGTCCCGAGTGGATGATCCTCACCGCGCTCCTCGTTCCGCCCGTGACCGTGCGTCCGTCGATCACCCTGGAGTCGGGCGACCGCTCCGAGGACGACCTCACGCACAAGCTCGTCGACGTCCTGCGGATCAACCAGCGCCTCCGCGAGAACCGGGACGCGGGCGCGCCCCAGCTCATCGTCGAGGACCTGTGGGAGCTGCTCCAGTACCACGTCACGACGTACTTCGACAACCAGACCGCGGGCATCCCGCCCGCGCGGCACCGTTCCGGGCGCCCGCTGAAGACGCTCGTCCAGCGGCTCAAGGGCAAGGAAGGCCGGTTCCGGTCCAACCTCTCGGGGAAGCGCGTGAACTTCAGCGCGCGCACGGTCATCTCGCCGGACCCCATCCTGTCCATCAACGAGGTCGGCGTCCCCGTCGAGGCGGCCCGCGAGCTCACGGTCCCGGTCCACGTCCAGGCGTACAACCTGGAGATCGTGAAGACCTGGGTCAAGCGGGGCCCGACCCCGCTGGGCCCGCTCGGCGAGTATCTGGCCGGCGTGAACTACGTGATCCGACCGGACGGCCGGCGCATCCGCGTGACGGACAAGAACGCGGAGGTCGTCGCCGAGGCAGTCGAGATCGGGTACGTCATCGAGCGGCAGCTCGTGGACGGGGACATCGTCCTGTTCAACCGGCAGCCCTCCCTGCACCGGATGTCCATGATGGCCCACGAGGTCCGCGTCATGCCCCACAAGACGTTCCGGTTCAACCTGGCCGTCTGCCCCCCGTACAACGCGGACTTCGACGGGGACGAGATGAACCTCCACGTGCTCCAGAGCGAGGAGGCCCGGGCCGAGGCCCGCGTCCTCATGCGCGTCCAGGAGCACATCCTGTCGCCCCGGTTTGGCGGGCCCGTGATCGGCGGGATCCACGACCACATCACGGGCGGGTTCCTCCTGACCCACAAGGACTCCCGCTTCACGCGGGAGCAGGTCGTGTTCATCCTGAGCAAGATCCGCATGGACGAGCTCCCCGCGCCCGAGATCAAGAAGGGCGGCGAGGAGTACTGGACCGGGAAGCAGCTGTTCTCCATGGTCCTCCCCGAGGACCTGAGCATGACGTTCAAGTCGTCCATCGCGCCCAAGGGCGACATCGGGCTCAAGGAGCTCCGGGACGAGGACTCCCTCGTGGTCATCAAGGACGGGAAGATCGCGTCCGGGACGATCGACGAGAACGCGATCGGGGCGTTCAAGGGGAAGATCGTGGACAAGCTGGCCCGGGACTACGGCCCCGACGTGGCCCGGGAGTTCCTGGACAAGGCCACGAAGATGGCCATCGGCGCGATCATGGTCCGCGGCTTCACCACGGGCATCGACGACGAGGACATCCCCGACGAGGCGAAGAAGGACATCTCGGACGGCCTCCGGTCCGCGACGGACAAGGTGGAGAAGCTGGTCGAGTCCTATCGTCGCGGCGAGCTCGAGCAGATGCCGGGGCGGTCCCTCGAGGAGACCCTCGAGGTCGAGGCGATGAAGATCCTGGGTCGCGCGCGTGACCAGGCCGGGCAGATCGCGGGCAAGTACCTGGGCATGGAGAACAGCGCGGTGATCATGGCCCGTTCGGGCGCCCGCGGGTCCATGCTCAACCTGTCCCAGATGGCGGGCTGCATCGGGCAGCAGGCCGTCCGGGGCGAGCGCCTGAGCCGCGGCTACTGGAACCGCACGCTGCCCCACTTCAAGAAGGGCGACCTGGGCGCCGAGGCGAAAGGGTTCGTCAAGGCGTCCTACAAGTCCGGGCTGCACCCCACGGAGTACTTCTTCCATGCCATGGGAGGCCGCGAAGGTCTCGTGGATACGGCCGTGCGGACGTCCCGGTCGGGCTACATGCAGCGCCGGCTGATCAACGCCCTCGAGGATCTCAAGGTCAAGGAGGACGGCACGGTGCGGAACACGGCGGACACGATCATCCAGTTCCGATTCGGCGAGGACGGCGTGGACCCGTCCCGGAGCGTCCAGGGCCGTGCGGTGGACATCGACGACATCCTTCAGGAGGTCCTCGGCGAGGAGCCGTCCTGGAAGGAACGCCTCCGCGAGCAGGAGATGGCCTCCTACGGACTCACGGAGAAGGACATGTACGTGGAAATCTCCGAGGAAGAGGCCGAGGTCGAGGAGGAAGAGCCTCCGTCGGAGGAATGACCATGGCACGCGCGACGACGATTCAGGCCCTGCGGAACCGCGGGCTTTCCAAGAAGACGGCCGAGGTCCTGGCCGACGCGGGGTTCACGCTGGAGAAGCTGCAGAGGGCCAGTGTGGACCGGCTGAAGAAGTTCCTCACGGTCAAGGAGGCGGAGAAGGTCGTCAAGAAGCTCGCCGCCCCCGCCGAAGAGAGGGCCGCGCCGAAAAAGGAGAAGGCCCGCGCCAGGCCCGCCCCGCGCGGCGCCCGAAAGCGGCCGGCCAAGGAAGAGGAGGCCGAGCCCGAGGCTCCGTTGGAGGTTCCCAAGAAGGCGCCCAACCTCTCCGAAGGCGAGAAGGAGATCTACGAGGCCCTCCACGAGATCGGGAAAGACCTCCCGCGGTCCGTCGTGGCCGATCTGTCCAAGAAGCTTCATGGGATCAAACTGAGCAAGAAGCGCCTGAGCGAGGTCCTGTCCAAGATCTCGGAGAAGTACGATGTTCACTCCATCGATCCGAACGAGTCTGCGGGTATCGTCTCGGCCCAGTCCATCGGCGAACCCGGCACCCAGATGACCATGCGTACCTTCCACTACGCCGGCGTGGCCGAGATGAACGTCACCCTGGGGCTGCCCCGGCTCATCGAGATCGTGGACGCGCGCCGCGTGCCTTCCACGCCGATCATGGAGATCTACGTCAAGTCCAGCCACAATGAGCTGGATAAGATGAAGCGCATCGCGACGGAGATCGAGACGACCTCCCTGGAGGACGTCGCGGACATCGAGACGGATCTCGTGAACATGCGCGTGCTCGCCTACCCGGACGACCACCGGATGAAGTCCCGCGGCGTCGCCTGGACGGAGCTCGAGGAGAAGCTGAAGAAGCTCGGCGAGGCCCAGGAGGTCAAGCGCGCCGTGGGCAACGCGGAGAAGCGCGTCAAGGCCGTGGTCGTCGAGGCGGGCGAACCCTCCTTCAAGAAGCTCCAGCGCATCGTCGAGCAGCTGCGGTCCACGAAGATCAAGGGGATCGAGGGGATCCGCCGCGCGATCATCCGGAAGCGGGGCGACGAGTACGTGATCTACACGGAGGGGTCCAACCTCTCCAAGATCCTCGAGCTGCCCTACGTGGACGCATCGCGCACGTCGACGAACTCCATCCAGGAGATCTTCGAGGTGCTCGGAATCGAGGCGGCGCGGAACGCGATCATCAACGAGGCGTACAACACGCTGCAGGAGCAGGGCCTCACGGTGGACATCCGCCACATCATGCTCGTCTCCGACATGATGACGAACGACGGAGACGTGAAGGCCATCGGGCGCCACGGTATCTCCGGGCGCAAGTCGTCCGTCCTCGCCCGAGCCGCGTTCGAGATCACGGCCCATCACCTGCTCCGGGCCGCCATCACGGGCGAGGTGGACTACCTGGACGGTGTCGCCGAGAACGTCATCGTCGGGCAGCCCGTCACGCTCGGGACCGGGGCGGTCAACCTGGTGTACAAGCCGCCGGCCAGCTTCCCGAAGCAGCCTGCACCGCCGCCGAAGCCCGCGGCGCCGCCCGTTCCCCCGGAGCCGGCGGCCCCGGCGGGCGCGTCGGAGCCGGAGGCCAAGGAGGTGGCGCCGTGATCGACGTGCCCCGCGCGCTCCGCATCGCGACGGAGACGGGCGACGTGCGGTTCGGCGTGAACCAGGTCCGCAAGGCCGTCAAGGCGAGGGCCGCGAAGATGATCGTGGTCGCCTCGAACTGCCCCGCGGACGCCCTCACGGGCTTGGGAGACGTGAAGCAGTTCTCGTTCCCCGGGACGAACGCGGAGCTCGGTGCCGCGTGCGGCGTGCCGTTCTCCGTGGCGGCCCTCGCCGTGGTCGCCCCCGGGGAGTCCAACATCCTGAGCGCCTAGGTGCCGCATGGCGGAAGTCACGTTCGACGAGCAGACGATCAAGTACGTGGCGCTCTTCCAGGACCTCACCCGGACCACGGTCGTGGACTGCGTGGACGCCCAAGACCGGCTCATCTTCGTCGTCAAGGAGGGCGACATCGGCAAGGCGATCGGCAAGAAGGGCGAAAACGTCGCCAAGCTGAAACGCCTGTTCAACAAGGACATCCACGTGGTCGAGTTCTCCGACGAGCCCGAGAAGTTCGTGGCCAACGTCTTCCGCAACTACGACGTGAAGGGCGTGGCCATCGAGCAGCGCGGAGACATCACCCATGCCACGGTCACCGTGGACGCGAGCAAGAAGGGCCGGGCCATCGGGAAGGAAGGGCGCAACCTCCGCGTGTCGCGGGACCTGATCGCGCGGCACCACCCCATTCAGAGCGTCAGCGTGGCCTGACGACCCGGACGAGGGCCATGGACGAGCTGGTCGCCCGCCGACAGGCCGTCCTACGCTCCCTGGGCGGCAGTCTGCCGGTCCGCTCGGGGTGACCGAAAGCTTAGATATCCCCATAGATTCGTCCGCTGCATCGCGAAGCCGGGCGCTCCTCGCCCTCGGCCGCGTCTCCCGAGGTGTTCCCATCCAGTACAAGTGGACCGTGCTCCTGGTGACCACGGTCGGGGTGATCATGTCGGGGATCGACTCCCGGATCGTGATCGTCGGGTTGCCCCAGGTCGCTGCTGCGCTCAATGCGGACGCGGAGCAGGCCATCTGGATCACCCAGGCCTACGTCCTGGGGAGCACGGTGGCCCTGCTGCTCATCGGCCGCGTCTCGGACGTCGTCGGCCGGGTGAAGATCTACACGAGCGGCTTCGGCGTGTTCACCGTGGGCTCCCTGCTCGTCAGCCTCGCGGCGAATCCGAGCCAGGTGATCATCTTCCGGTTCATCCAGGGGCTCGGCTCCGCCATCCTGTTCACCAACAGCGCCGCGATGATCGTCGACGCGACGCCGGAGAACGAGCTCGGGTACTTCCTCGGCATCAACCAGGTCGCGTTCCGGATGGGCGCGATGGCGGGGCTCACGCTGAGCGGGATCATCCTCACGATCTTCCTCGACTGGCGGGCGCTGTTCTACATCAACGTCCCCATCGGGATCTTCGGCACCCTGTGGGCCCGGGGCAAGCTCAAGGAGATCGCGAAGCTGGAGAAGGGAGCCCCGATCGACTGGCCGGGGTTCGGCACGTTCACCGTGTTCATCTCCAGCCTCCTCCTCGCCCTGACCCTGGCCGCGTACGGCGTGGGTGAGGATCGCATCGTGATCGGGCTGACGATCGCCATGGTCGTCTCCCTGGTCGCCTTCGTGTACATCGAGCTGCACGCGAAGTATCCCCTCCTCGACCTCAAGCTCCTCCAGGTCCGCGAGTTCTCGGGCGGCGTGGTGGCTCAGCTCCTGAACGCGGTCTCCTTTGGCGCCGTTCTCCTGCTCCTGAGTGTCTACTTGCAGCAGATCCAGGGGAACACCGCGTTGATCACCGGCCTGATCATGATCCCCCTGGACATCACGACGGTCCTCGTCGGCCCACTCAGCGGGAAGCTCTCCGACAAGTACGGCCACCTCCCCTTCACGACGGGAGGCCTGGCCATCGTCAGTCTCTCCCTGTTCCTCTTCGCGACGACGGACGTCGGCACGTCGATCTACCTGCTCATCGTCTACATGATGATCTTCGGCACGGGACTGGGGATCTTCGCCTCGCCCAACATGAGCTCGATCATGGGGGCCGTGCCGTCCGCGCGGCGCGGAATCGCCTCGGCCTTCCGGGCCACGTTCTTCAACGTGGGGTTCGTCATCAGCCTGAACCTGGCCATCCTGATCATGACCTTCACGATCCCGTACGCCCAGGTGTCCCAGATCATTTCGGCCCCGAACCCTCTCGGTATCAGCCTCCCCGAGAAGATGGAGTTCGCGAGCGCCCTCCGGAACGCGTTCTTCTGGATGGGAATCCTCAACACGATCGCCATCGTGCCCTCCATGCTCCGCGGACGCCGCAGCCGGGGGAACCGCGGCCCGGCCCCGCAGGGCCTCCCCGAGATGGACATGTAGGCAGGAATCCTGCCTCTCTTCGAAAGGTGTACCATGGCTTTCATAAGCCCGTAGCCGAACGACGCTCCCATGTCGATGGCCGCCTCAGGCGCCGGAACGAACGAAGGGCTTCCCGTCGCGGACCGCATCGTCGCCATCGTGTCCCTCCGGGGGAATGTGGGCATCACGCGGGACGAGCTCCTGCGCAGGCTCGGCGTCACGGCCGGCCGACTGATGACGGCCCTCGACCAACTTCGCGCGGAGCGACTGGTGCGGGTGCACTGGTCCTCGCCGGAGTCCTTCCGCGTCTTCTACACCGGTTGAGCACCACCCACGGCGTGCGCTGCACAAGGGTTATGTGGGCCCGCGGTTATCTGCGACCGCCTGCGGTGGCAGGCGAAGGGACCCCCACCCCATGTCCACCCGCGTGAGCGACGCGGCGCCCTCCCCCGCGGCCGCGCTTTCCCTGGCCTTCGACGACGCCGACCGCGCGGTCCTCGCGTCCTTCGGCCAGGGACCCAGCGACGGCACGCGCGCCTGGCTTCTCAACGGCGAAGCCCACCGCCTCTCCCTGGTCCAGGGATTCGACCGCCTCCTGCGCTGGTCCTCTCTCCGGGGCGTGACGCGATACGAACACCAGGAACGGCCCTCGCTCCACGCCCTCCGCGAGAAGCCGG